>OGNF01000243.1_pt1 | contig 63207 bp, 55 predicted proteins | sample 1573321 | NCBI WGS metagenome assembly OGNF01 (sample SAMEA2581911, study PRJEB24529) | metagenome | biome: Human gut stool | place: China | collected 2011 | reverse complement strand
CGAAGATGCGGTTGCGGCTGTTGGCGCTGCGGCCCATGATGAAATAGTAAACGAGGTCACGGCTGACAAGAATGCCGCGGCCGGGATAGGGATTTTCCCGCAGAAGGGTGAGAAAGTCAAGCATTGCGCTTCTCCTTTACGATTTGTTCCGAGACCAGCTCCGCCGCCTGCGGCAGGAGCTGCCATTCCGCCTGCTCCATGACCCGGCGCTGGAGCGTTTCGGGCGTGTCATCCGGCAGGACCTCCACTGCTTTTTGCAGCAGGATGCGTCCGCCGTCCGGGATCTCATTGACAAAATGCACCGTCGCACCCGTGACCTTCACACCCGTTCGAAGCGCCGCTTCGTGGACCTTCAGACCGTACATCCCCTTGCCGCAGAACGCGGGGATCAGGGACGGGTGCACGTTCAGGATGCGTGACGGCCAGCGCGCGGTGAAGTCCGCGCTGAGGATGGTCAGGAAACCGGCCAGCACGATCAGATCGATCTCGCACTCCGCCAGCAGTGCCGACAGCGCCGCCTCAAAGGCAGCCTGACCGCCGCACTGCTTCGGCGAGACCGTCTGCGCGCGGATGCCGGCGTTGGCTGCCCGCGTCAGCGCGTAAGCGCCCTCGTTGGACGAGACCACCAGCGTGATCTCACCGTGGGCAAGCGCGCCTGCCGCCTGTGCGTCGAGCAGCGCCTGCAGATTTGTGCCGCCGCCGGAGACCAGCACGGCGATCTTCGCTTTGTTCATACTCAGGTCTTCTCCTTTGCCGGCGTATTGTTTCAGCATAGACAGACTTTTTCCTCGCCGGTGACGATCTCGCCGCAGACGTAGGCGTCGATGCCCTCGGCCTTGAGCGCGCCGAGCGCCGCCTCGGCGGTCTCGGGGCTGACGACCACGATCATGCCGACACCCATGTTGAAGGTGTTGAACATATCGTGCTCGTCAATGCCGCCCTTGGCCTGCAGCAGACCGAAGACGGCGGGCGTGCGGATCGCGGCCTTGTCGATGCGGGCGCACAGCCCATCGGGGATGCAGCGCGGGACGTTTTCGTAGAAGCCGCCGCCGGTGATGTGGCTCACGCCGCGCACGTCGGCAGCGTCGATGCAGCGCAGCACAGGCTTGACGTAGATCACGGTCGGGCGCAGCAGCGCCTCGCCCAGCGTCTCGCCAAGCTCGTCATAGTAGCGGTTGAGATCGGTGTTCTCCACGTCGAACACCTTGCGCACGAGCGAATAGCCGTTGGAGTGGAAGCCGGACGAGGGCAGCGCCAGCACCACGTCGCCCGCTGCCATGCGGCCGGAGTCGATGACCTTCGGCTTGTCCACGAGACCGACGGTAAAGCCGGCCAGGTCGTAGTCGTCAGCCGCCATCATGCCGGGGTGCTCGGCCGTCTCGCCGCCGATGAGGGCGCAGCCGGCCTGCACGCAGCCCTCGGCGACGCCGGAGACGATGGACGCAACCTTTTCGGGCACGTTCTTGCCAATGGCGATGTAGTCAAGGAAAAACAGGGGCTTCGCGCCGCAGCAGATGACGTCGTTGACGCACATGGCCACGCAGTCGATGCCGATGGTGTCGTGCTTGCCCATGAGCTCGGCCAGACGCAGCTTCGTGCCGACGCCGTCCGTGCCGGAGACGAGCACAGGCTCGCTCATTCCGGAGACATCGGGGGCAAACAGACCGCCGAAGCCGCCGATATCCGACACCACGCCGGGGATATGGGTGCGCTTGACGTCGTCGCGCATGAGCCTGACGCCTTCGTAACCGGCCGTGATGTCCACACCGGCTGCCGCGTAAGCGGCGGATCGGGAGTTTTCCATGTCGATCATTCCTTTCCGTTCCAGCAGTACGTGCAGACCTTATCCCGGTCGATGCCGATGGCCTCCAGCACGCCGTCAAGAGATTGGTATCCGAGCGAGTCAAAACCGAATTTTTCGCAGATGGAGCTCAGCAGGCACTTTCCGCGCTCGGTAGAGGCGTCGGCGTACTCGTCGAGATGCTTCTGCCCCTCGTCGCCCTCAAGCTCCTGCACCACGCGCCGCGCCAGCAGCTCCATGTCGGAGTTGCCGCGTGAGAAGTTCAGGTACTTGCAGCTGTACATGATGGGCGGGCAGGCAGAGCGCATATGCACCTCTTTCGCGCCCGACTCGTAGAGGAAATCCACCGTCTCGCGCAGCTGTGTGCCGCGCACGATGGAGTCGTCCACAAACAGCAGCTTTTTCCCCTTGATGAGCTCGGACACGGGGATCTGCTTCATCTTGGCCACCTGATTGCGCACCTCCTGATTGTCCGGGGTGAACGAGCGCGGCCAGGTGGGCGTGTACTTGACGAAAGGTCTGGCGAAGGGCTTGCCGCTGCGGTTGGCGTAGCCGATGGCATGCGGCACGCCGGAATCCGGCACGCCCGCGACGTAGTCCACATCGGGCAGGCGGCCCTGCGCGAGCTCCTGCCGCGCCATGATGTCGCCGTTGTGGTAGCGCATGACCTCGACGTTCACGCCCTCGTAATTCGAGTTGGGGTAGCCGTAGTACGTCCAGAGGAAGCCGCAGATCTTCATCTCCTCGCCCGCGGGCGAGACGGTCTCGTAGCCGTTTCGCGTCAGCGCCACGATCTCACGCGGACCGAGCTCGTAGGCGTCCTCGTAGCCGAGCTTGTGATAGGCAAACGATTCAAACGAGACGCACAGGCTGCCGTCCGGATGCTTGCCGACCAGAACGGGCAGCCGTCCCAGCTTGTCGCGGGCGGCCAGAATGCCGTCCGGCGTCATCAGCAGGATCGTGATGGAGCCGCGGATCATCTCCTGCGCGTACAAAATGCCCTCCACGAGGTTTTCCTTCATGTTGATGAGGGCGGCGACCAGCTCCGAGGCGTTGACGTTACCGCTGCTCTGCGCCATGAACTGGTGTCCGTGGTCGGAGAAGTAGGTGTCGATCAGCTCGTCGACGTTGTTGATGATGCCGACTGTGCAGATGGCATACAGGCCGAGGTGCGAGCGCACGAGCAGCGGCTGCGGGTCCGTGTCGCTGATGCAGCCGATGCCGACGTAGCCCTTGAACTCATGCAGGTTGGCCTCAAACTTTGTGCGGAAGGGCGTGTTTTCAATGTTGTGGATCTCACGCACAAATCCGTTTTCGCGCCCGTAGACCACCATTCCGCCCCGGCGTGTACCGAGGTGGGAGTGGTAGTCCGTGCCGAAAAACACATCCAGTCCCACCTCACGGTGGGAAAACGCTCCGAAATATCCGCCCATTACGCGAAAAACAGCTCAGAGAGCGTCATGGGATCGATGTACTGACCGTCCTTGTAGACGCGCATATTGCCGCTGGCGACCTCGTCGATGAGCATGACGCTGCCGTCGGGCGCGTAGCCGAACTCGAACTTGATGTCGTAGAGCTCCATGCCCTTTTCCTTCAGGTCGTCGGCGACGATCTTGGTGATCTGCTGGGTCTGCGCCTTCAGATCCTCGTACTGCGCGTCGCTCATCACGCCCAGCGCGACCAGCGCGTCCTTGGTGATCAGCGGATCGCCCTTGGCGTCGTCCTTCAGGGTCGTCTCGACATAGTAGGGCAGGTCAGCGCCGGACTCGATGAGGTCACCGTAGCGGCGGATGAACGAGCCGACGGCCTTGCGGCGGCAGATGACCTCCAGACCGTGACCAAAGACCTTGGCAGGGAGGACTTCCATGGTGGTGTTGCTCAGGTCGGCACTGACATAGTGGGTCTTGATGCCGGCGGCATTGATCTTCTCAAAGAAGTAGATGCTCATGCGCAGGTTCACATCGCCCACACCGTCGATGGTCAGGCCCACGGCGTTCTCGCCGGGATCGAACACGCCATCCTTACCGGTGCAGTCGTCCTTGAACTTGAGCAGGTAGTTGCCGTTTTCCAGCGCGTAGACATTTTTGGTTTTGCCTGTATAAACGAGTTCCATGATGATACCTCCAAAATAATTGTTGATCGGGTTCGTGTGGATCTTTATCTATTCAACTATTCAAAAGGAGTGTTCTGCCGCGTTGCCGCTCAGCAGGACAGCTCCGCCTGAAGCTTGGCTTCCTTCGCGGCGATCTGCTGCGCCATCTCGACACGCTGCGCGTCGAGCTTTTCGGCCAGCGCCTCGTCGCTGACGGAGAGGATCTGCGCCGCGAGCACGGCGGCGTTTTTCGCGCCGTTGATGGCCACGGTCGCAACCGGGATGCCGCTGGGCATCTGCACGGTAGACAGCAGGGCGTCCAGCCCGTCGACCGCACCGCCCTTCATGGGGATGCCGATGACCGGCAGGGTGGAGTTGCCGGCGAACGCGCCCGCGAGGTGTGCCGCCATTCCAGCTGCGCAGATGAGCACGCCGAAGCCGTTGGCGCGGGCGTTTTTGGCGAAGTCCGCCGCAGCGACCGGGGAGCGGTGCGCGCTGAGGATGTGCGCCTCGTAGGGGATGCCGAAGGCGTCGAGCTGCTGACAGGCCGCCTTGACGACCGGCCAATCAGAGTCGCTGCCCATAATGACTGCTACTTTTTTCATGAGATCCTCCTTAAAAAGATGAAATGAAAATAAAAAAAGGGTAAACCCGTTGCCCATGGAGTCCCATGGTCACAGGTTTGCCCAGACGGTCGACAGTTCGTATTACAGCAGGCTCCCATGTGGTGTGCTCCACGTTCCGTCAGTTGCCTGTGCTTTCAATGTGTTCATTATCTCAGACGCGACAGGAAAAGTCAATTCCCGACGCAGCAATTTCCATGGGAGCACGGCACAAAAATTCCGACCGATCGCGGCATTTTTTCGCTGATATGTGAAAAAGCACCGCTTCGCGGCGCGCGCTCGCACACTTGTCCGGCGTGAGCGCACAAGAGCGGCCGGCTCGTGCAGATTTCGGCCGGGCCATGCACTGCGTCCCTGCCGGGGTCGGCGCGGAGATGGGCGCGTACAATGGTTTTGCAAAATTCAAAATGTAACGCATATATTCTGCCGAAGAAGTTGATTTTTTACAAAAACGTGTTATAATTTAATTGGTGTTGTCTGCCAACACCGCCATGGTTAATCAACACGGTGTTTGGCTTCCGGCGGCGTGGAATGCGCCTGCTTCGGACGCCGTGGGTAGAGCTGAGAAGAGAAAGAGATGGGGCGAGAGTGATGGAGACTGTGGTTTCCTATCCGGGTGTGAAAAATTGCACCGCGCAGCGCGCGATGTATATAGAGCGGCCGCGTGTCGCCGAAAAGCGGGCGTATCTTGCGCTCAAGCGCGCGTTCGACATTTCCGGTGCGCTGGTGGGCTTGGCTGTGCTGGCACTGCCGATGTCGGTCATCGCGCTGATCATCGCGCTCGACTCGCCGGGCGATCCGATCTTTCGGCAGGAGCGTTTGGGCAAGGACGGCAAGCCGTTTATCATGTACAAGTTTCGGTCCATGTATGAGGACGCCGAGCGGGACGGACCGCGCTGGGCGGATGCAGATGATGCGCGCTGCACGCGCTTTGGTGCGTTTTTGCGCCGGACGCGGCTGGATGAGCTGCCGCAGATCTGGAACATCCTCAAGGGTGACATGAGCTTTGTCGGTCCGAGACCGGAGCGTGCGTGCTTCTACAGAAAATTTGAGGAATACATCGTCGGCTTTTCCAACCGACTGGCCGTAACGCCCGGCTTGACCGGCTATGCGCAGGTCAACGGCGGCTACGACCTCAAGCCGGAGGAAAAGATCGTGTACGACATGGAGTATATCGAACGCAGGTCGGTTTGGATGGACGTCTTGTGCCTCTTGAAGACGGTCCATGTTGTTTTTTCGCATGAGGGAGCCCGGTAGATCTGTACAGCCCCCGTGCGCCGAAGGCGGAAACCAGTAAGAGAGATCGTGAAAGTATGAATCGTGACGTCCTGTTCCTCTGCCAGTTTTTCTATCCTGAATATAATTCCTCGGCAACGCTTCCTTTCGACACGGCCGGATATCTGGCGCAGAGCGGCTATTCTGTCGGCGCTATGTGCGGATATCCGAGAGAATATAATGCAGACGGAAATGTTCCTGTCAGAGAAACGAAGGACGGCGTTTCCATTCGTCGGCTTCACTACGTGCAGCTGAGCCGGCGCAGCAAGGCCGGCAGATTGATCAATTACTTTTCCTTTACACTCTCGGCGCTGTTGCATATTTTTGAGATCCGGGGCTATCGGGCAGTCATCGTTTATTCCAACCCACCGGTTTTGCCGCTTGCGGCGCTGTGGGCGCATCAGCTTTTTAAGACGAAGATCATCTTTGTGTCGTATGATGTTTATCCGGAGGTGGCGTATGCTTCAAATAGCCTGCGTGATAATTGCGCGATAGCAAAGGTGATGCAGCGGCTCAACCGGTCGCTGTTTCGACACGCTGATTCTGTTGTCGCATTGACCGAGGAGATGCGTGAATTCCTGCTTGAGCATCGCCCCGAGCTTTCTGCAGATCGCATTGTCGCCATTTCCAATTGGGCACATGAGGGGAAAACGGGAAACAAGTCCGCGGCACGGGATGAGCTTGGGTACACAGATGAGGACTTTGTCGTTGCCTATTTTGGAAATCTCGGTATCTGTCAGGATGAAACAGCATTGATTCAGGCGATGGAGCAATTGGCGGAGCATAAAAAAATAAAGTTCCTGATTGCCGGACACGGTAGTAAGATGCCGGAGCTCCGGCGCGCAGCGCAACACCTTCCGAATGTCAGGATCTGTGATTTTCTCACCGGTGCCGCTTTTGAACAGGCAGTTGCGGCAAGTTCCTGCGGGATCGTCAGCCTCGAACGCGGGCTGAGCGGTATGTGTGCGCCCAGTAAATATTACAGTTATCTGCAGGGCGGCTTGCCGGTTCTGGTCGTCGCAGAGCGAAATACATATTTGTCAGAAGAAGCCTCACAACGTGTGATCGGTCTGTCTTGTGAAGTCGGGGACGGTGTACTGCTTGCACAGAACATCCTGACTCTGTATTCGGATCCGGTCTTGTGTGAAGAAATGTCGAGGAATGCAGCGGGCCTGTATCTGGAAAAATACGCGAAAGATGTCGGCTTGAAGCAATATGGTGCTTTGTGCAGTGAAGTGCTGCGCACGGCTGAGCCGCAATAACTTTTATGAAATATCTCTTTATCAACTCTGTCTACGGCTTTGGGAGCACGGGCAGGCTCGTTGCGCAAACTTGCGAGCGGCTCAAAGATGAGGGCCATGTGTGTGCGGCCGCTTACGCAAGAGCGTGCGTGGACAACGGTGCAGCGCAGCTGATCCGTATCGGGACAAGAGCAGACTATCTGCTTCATGCCGGCTTAACGCGCCTTTTTGATTTGAATGGCTATGGCTCAATAATTGCCACATACCGCTTGCTCTCGCAGATCGAACGCTTTCAACCGGATGTTGTCTGGCTGCACAATCTGCATGGGTACTATCTGAATGTTGGCATCCTGTTTCGCTGGCTGAAGGCTCGGCCGCATATCAAGGTGTACTGGACACTCCATGATTGCTGGGCGTTTACCGGGCATTGTGCGCATTTCAGCGCCGCCAAGTGTGAGCGCTGGCGGTTCGGATGCGGAGCGTGTCCGCAGCTGCGGGCATATCCCAAGACCTATGGGGTCGACCGAACAAGGCAGCGCTTCCGCCATAAGCAAGCGTGCTTTTCCGGAATCGAAGACATGACCGTGATCGTTCCGTCTCAATGGCTGGCACAATTGGTAAGACAGAGCTTTTTGGGCGAATACCCGGTCACGGTAGTACACAATCAAATTGATACGGAAATGTTCAAGCCAACACCCGGTGACTTCCGTGAGCGGTATGATCTGGTCGGAAAATACGTGGTTTTGGGTGTGGCCGGTGTTTGGGATGAGTACAAAGGACTTTTTGATTTCTGCCGATTGCGGGAGAAACTGGACGATCGTTTTGCGATCGTTTTGGTGGGTGTAACAGACAAACAGAGACGCGCACTCCCGTCCGGCATTGTCGCGTTGCCGCGCACGGCGAGCCCTCAAGAATTGGCTGAGATCTACAGCGCGGCAGATGTATTTGTAAATCCGACGCATCAAGACAACTATCCGACGGTGAATTTGGAGGCTCGGGCCTGCGGTACACCGGTCGTTACCTATGATGTCGGCGGCAGCCCTGAGAGTGCCGGCGGAAAGTATATAGTAAAAGAAAACGATATTGATGCGCTTGCGGAACAGATCTGCAAGCTGACGCAGCAAAAAGCAGTGGAGATATCTTTATGATTATTTTGGGACCGTTGTTCCCGGAGGAACGGGAGCAGGAAATGATATCCGCATCCAAGCGCGGTGTCTCCAATGCGGCAAATAACTTTCAATGGAATTTGATCAAGGGGATCTGCGCAAATACCGATGAGCCGCTGATCGTTATCAATGCCTTGCCGGTCGGGACGTGGCCCAGAAACTACAAAGTCTTTCGTTTGAAAGATGAGGATTGGTCTTACGGGAACATAGTCGGTCACGAAGTCGGAAGCTGGAATATCCCGCTCGTAAAGCAGTTTGTGCGAATGCGGAAGGCACGGGCGTGGCTGGAGAAATATCCGCGCGAATCTGAACTCCTGGTTTTCACGGCATACCTTCCGTTTTTGTGGGCCACCGGTAAACAAAACTCCGCTCACAAGGTGACAGCGGTCATTACGGATATTCCTGAGTTTTATGATATGCACCAGGTTTCGGCATTCAGGAAACTCCTGCGGAGAATCCATTGCAAAATTGTTTATCACTTTATGGAAAGAGTGGACCGTTTCGTCCTCCTGACGGAACAGATGGCTGCACCTTTGCATGTAGGAGACCGACCGTACCTTGTGATGGAGGGAATGTGTGCAGATGCCGCGCCCGCACTGCCGGCGCTGCAATCTCGGGCGTTTTCCTTGCTGTATACGGGGCGGTTAAACCGGCGCTATGGTATCGAGCTTCTTCTGGATGCAATGAAACTGCTGGATGACCCGGATGTTGAACTGTGGCTGTGCGGCTCCGGCGAAATGGAGCAGGAGATCCGAGCTCGGGCTGAGGACGATCCCCGCATTCGCTTTTTCGGTTTTTTGCCGCACGAGGAGACGGTGCAGCTGCAGAGACAAGCAGCCGTGCTGGTAAATCCGAGAACAAATCAGGGCGAATACACGAAGTACAGCTTTCCTTCCAAGACTATGGAGTATATGGCATCAGGCCGCCCAGTCATGATGTTTCGCCTGGATGGGATACCCGGAGAGTATGATCCGTTCTTGACTTACATTCCGGAGCAGAGCGCTGTGTCCATTCGAGACACGGTGAAATCTCTCAAGAAATTGAGCCGAGCGGAGCTGGATGAGCTGGGCTCGAGAGGGCGCGAGTTTGTGCTGAAGAATAAGAATCGAAATGTGCAGATGCGCCGGGTTTTAGACTTCATTCATAAGGAGCAAAGTGACGCATGACAATTGTACCTCTGTTCATGCTGACGCTCGGTGCGATCAACTGGGGATATGTATACCCGTTGGTGTTTTTGTTCGTGGCGCTGTTGAGACAGCGGCTGCTTGGAAAAGAGATATGCTTTAATTTCCTGTACGCCTCAAGTTTCTGGCTGCTGCTGGCTGCGGGAATGACCTATGCCATAATCGGACCGCGTTCGCTTTTGAGCGTCTATCACCATGGAACACTTCCGATCATTGCGTTTGGAATCGGCTGGATCCTCGCGGAGGGAAGCTCTGATGAGCAGATCCGGGACGGCATCCTGGCGATGATCGCGGGCTTTGGGACCTATGCTGCATTGAACATGGCAGTCAATATCGGTCGCGTTCGGTATCGCCTGATCGATTTCTGGTCGCGTACTTATCGAGCGGCAACCGGCTCCGGCGTATTAAACACCATGACCATCTGCGCCATGCCTGATATTGTAAAGTGTGAGAAAAGAGTTTCGGTGAAGCTTCTGTTTTTGGCTTTGTTTGTGGCGACGATCCACTATATGTTTATGCTGGGAACGCGAACGCAGTTTGCCATCCTTCTGATCACGATCCTCCTTGCCGTACTGCATTTTTCGAACCGGGAGCAAGGGAGCGTCGGCATTTTCAAATTCCTTGCAATCGTGATCGTGCTTGGCGCGGTTGGGTTTCTGATTTATCGTTATGATATTTTCTCTATCAGAAGCCGCATTTTGAGCACGAACCTTGCGCTGCGCTACCAGCAGCGGGATGTACTGGAAAGTGCAGATACCTTTCGCCTCCGGAGCGTTTGGGTCGGACTGCGGGAGTTGGTCTTATACCCAATGGGCGGTCGAGCCGGTCAAGTGTACCACCACAATATGTGGCTGGATGTCGGCCGCGTTTCGGGTGTGATCCCATTTGTGCTATTGCTGACGTACTCGATCAAGAACTTTGCCCATGTAATAACGGTCTGCAAAAACAGGGCGGTTCTTTTGTCCCTGCGATATCTTTTGTTGTTTTTGTATATCGGCACATATGTGAATTTCTTTGTGGAGCCGATTTGGGAAGGGGCATTAAATCTGTTCCTTGCACTGTGTGTTGTGGATGGAATGGTTAGCGCCATGATAAGGAGAGAAGGGAATGACTCCGATTCAGAAAACCGTATTCCAGATACTTCAAATCTTCACACAGATCTGTGATCAGCTGCAGTTGAAATACTTCTTAGTATGCGGCAGTGCGCTTGGGACGGTTAAGTACGGCGGCTTTATTCCATGGGATGATGATGTGGACGTTGCGCTGTTTCGTGATGATTATGAGCGCTTCTGCAAGCAAGCGCCCGCGCTGCTCCCGGAACCGTTTTTCCTTCAGAATTTCCGGACGGATCCTGCGTTCCCGGAGATATTCAGCAAGCTGAGAAATTCAGAAACGACCTGCATAGAAGAAAGCGTCGCGGCACTGCCTATCAATCATGGGATCAGTCTGGACATTTTTCCTTTGGACGGCTATCCATCCGATCCGAGAGATCAGCGGCGCTTGGAACGAAAAAAAGCGTGGTTTTCCAGAAAACTCTCCATTCCCTGCATTCGACCGGAGCCTTGGAAAGAAGCGGTCGTAGCGCCGCTGAGGTGCATGGGGCTCGGAAAAGGTACCGCGCAGACTGCTGCTGCATATACCGCGCTGATATCGGCTTGGCCGGCGGAAACCTCAGATATCATTGCCAACCACGGGAACTGGCAGGGACGCCTGGAGTATCACAGAAAAGAAATATACGGGGACGGCAGCAGCGCTGTATTTGAAGGACTTCCTGTTCGGATTCCGGCGGACAGTGATGCATATTTGAGGCAAAAATACGGTGATTACCTGCAAGACCCGCCGCCTGACAAACAAAGGAGTCATCACAGATACCTGATGGTGGATGCGCAAGAGCCGTATACGAAATATATAAATCCCGATACGCAGATTTATGGGCATGCTGAAAACTGAAGGAAGGATGGTTATTCAATGAAAAGAAATGATCCGGCCAAAATGAGCAGACACATATGCTGCCTGCTGTCATTTGTGCTGTTGTTTGGCCTGCTGGCCGGATGCAACCGTAAGATGCCGGCGGAGCAGCCGACGCCTCAACCGACGAGTTCGGTCTTGGAATCCGGCGATTCGGACACCGTTGTGCACACGGAATATGGCGACCTGCATTACCCGGAGCGCTGGCGGGAATATGTCACGATCCGGCAGGAACAGAGCGGCGACACGATCACAGTCACGTTTGAGACCGAGAGCGGCGAGAAAACCTATGAGCTGTTTCAGGTCCTGATCGGAGAGGGGAGCAGCGATGCGGCCGGAAAATTGACTGACGGCACTGGCGTGCAGCGCAACGTCTATCTGCGTGCGCAGGAGCTGCCGGCGGATTCGGGGCTGGAAGGATCGGAGCAGACACGATATTACGCCATGCAGGAGGACTTGAATTATCTGATCGATCATTTAAGATGAACGTAATCACAACGGAAGGAGAACTGTTATGACAAGTAGACTGGTGAAACGGCATTTGTCTTTGTGCCTTGTTCTTGTGATGCTGCTGACGGCGCTGCTGCCGACCAGCGTCTTTGCGGCGGGCACGAATGACGAAGGATCTGTTGCTTCCGGGGGGAACGCAGCTGCAGTCACGGTGACTTCAGATTATGCGACGTTCCTCTCCGGCTTCAAGGCTTTGGAGGGCTATGCCCTGACGTATGCAGCGGAGCATACGGGTGAAAACGCGAACGCGCTGATCATCAACTATATCCGCACGGGTGTGGAGCGCTATACCTCCGGCACGTGGGAGATGGTCTGCGGCAAGGAGAATAAGGCGTTCACGGACTATGTTGCCGCGCAGGATGTCGCGAACAATACTGCGGCCTCGGCGCTCAAGCATATTGAAAACTTCCGTCTGCCCAACGGCAATCTGGTCGATTTCGGCCATATGTTCGGCGCAATGGATGTGGCCAACTATGCCAAGGCGCAGGGGATGACTGCGGCTGTTGTGCAGGCACGTGCCGATATGGGCAGCTGGGCCGGTGATATCGCCGACCTGATGTTCTGCGCCGAAAATGTGGACATTCCCGATAAAGTGGATACTTCCGAGGAGAATGTTGAGACGCTGTCGGCAAATATCCGCGCAAAATATCTGGGTGTGGACTTCGGTACGCTCAATGAAGTCGACCACTCGTTCACGGACACGGACCTTTATGGCGATCTGGACGCGTTTTATCTCACGGCCGAGATGAACCGGGAGGATCTGGCACTGAGCAAGATCGTCGAGGATTATTTTACTGCGGAGCTCACAGAGGCTGCGCGCGCTTCCTATTTCCTCACCACGCGCCTCGGCGGTGTGGTTACCAAGGAAGGCATCCGCAGCAAGGTGCTGAGCACGTATTCCGGCAACACCCTCATCGGTGCGCTGGAAAGCTCGTACTCGCTGACAGATCTGCCCAATTGCGAGACGCTGCGCAAGGCCTGCTGCTATGCATTTGCGGATTATCTGTTTGATCTGGCTGGCGATCCCAACGGCACGGATCCCGTTGATCCCGACCCGGTCGATCCGGATCCTAAGCCCGAGCCGAAGCCGGATAATGCCTACTATTCTGTGTTTTCCTCGGACACGACGACGGTCGCGCCCGGTGTGACGCAGACGATCAATTACGCACTGACCAAGGACGACAAGCAGATCGTCTACTACATTGCCACGGCGGATATCGCCCGGGAGGATGTGAGCATCCACGCCAATTATCACGCCAACGATCCGAGCCAGGGCTGGGCAATGTCCCGCGTGTCCGATCAGATGGCGGCGGCCCAGAAGCGTCATTCCGATCCGTCCGATGCGGCAAACTACGTCGAGCACTACAATGCAGTGGTCGGCGTCAATGCAGACTTTTATAACATGACGACCGGCGCTCCCGGCGGCGCGCTGGTCATGGATGGCGTCGAGTATCACGGCGGCACCTCCGAAAACTTCTTTGCGATTCTGAAGGATGGAACCGCCATGATCGGCAGCTCCAGCGATTACGCAGCCTATAAAGACCAAATCCAAGAGGCTGTCGGTGGCAGCGTTTATCTGGTCAAGGATGGAAAGTCCGTCGTGACCAGCGCAGCAGACTATTATAACAGCCGTCATTCCCGCACTTGTGTGGGTATCACCGCTGAGGGCAAGGTCATCCTGATGGTGCTCGACGGCCGTCAGCAGCCGTTTTCTGTCGGCGGCAGTGCGGAAGAGCTGGCGCAGATCATGCTCGATGCCGGCTGCGTGACTGCTATCAATCTTGACGGCGGCGGGTCGACGACCTTTGTCGCCAGACAGGAAGGCAGCGATACGCTCTCCGTCGTAAACCGTCCTTCGGACGGCTACGAGCGCTCGGTCAGCTCGTCGCTGATGGTCGTTTCCACGGCACCTTCCTCTACGGAATTTGACCATGCGCTGGTCACTTCTGCTTATGATTATCTGACCATCGGTACCGAGCTCCGGCTGACTGCCTCCGGCGTCAGCGCTACGGGCAACGCCGCGCAGCTTCCGGCGAATCTCACATGGAAGTCGATGGACGAAGCCGTCGGTACGGTTTCGGAAGACGGTGTGTTCACAGCTGTGGAGGAAGGCACTGTAGAGGTGCAGCTCCTGTCCGGTGACACGGTCGTCGGCAGCAAGACGCTCACCGTTGTCGACCCGGATGCACTGAAGTTTGCTAAGACGACCGTGAATGCGATATACGGTCAGCCGGTGCGCCTCCCATTGATCGCGACCTATAACGGAAATCCTGTTGCGGTCAACACAGATGATATTGAATTTGAACTGAGCAATGATGCAGCCGGTGAGATCGTTGCGACAGATGACGGCTTCCTGTTCACCGGAAGCGAAAACTCCGGCCTGAAGAATACGACGGTGACTGCGCTGTTTGCGCATGACTATTCCATCAGCGCTTCGATCAAGGTGGCAATGTACAGCGCGGATCAGGCCATCTTTGACTTCGAGCATGCCACGAGCGGCGACCGGACCTTTGCATGGATGCGGGAAGTCTCCAATGCAGACTATCTGCGCGGCAGTGATGACGCGGCAGATCGCTACCATGTGGCCAATCCCGACAAGCCCATGGAGGTCAGCTACGTTTTCGGTCTGGACATGACGACGATCAAGCTGCCCAAGAAACTGGAGCCGCTGCTGTCTATGGTGGCCGGTGGCGATGTTGCTGACATCACAGCGTGGGATCTGTTGCTCCAGCTGGCAGAGCGCGTCAGCTCCAAAACGGAAGTGACCGTGAAGTTCCAGTTTGACAAGAATTTCGATGTTGATATTTCCGGTCTGACGGTGTCAAATGATTATTTTGCGCTGACATCAAAGACGTTGGACGAAAACAATCTGCTCACGATCAAGTGCAACTTCATCAAGCAGAGTCAGGCAATCTCGCCTGATACGGCCAACCCCATTTGCATCCTCAGCGGTGTGAAGATGACTGCTAAGGACGGCGCAGATCAGATGCTGGCGATCACAAACGCCGGCTCGGTCGGCTATGACATCTATCTTGGTGCTAACGCGCTCTACAACATGGCCTGCCAGACATCGTTCCAGGAGCAGTACGATATTTATCCCTATCAGGAGCCGGAAAACGTTATCCACCCGCAGGGCGGCCACTTCTCCTGCGAGTCGTATCAGGAATTCACGGATAAGTTTGTCCTGGACAGCACTGCATGGTCCGGCTGGAAACAGATCGACGGCACGACCTACTACTACGTAGACAATGCTGCTGTTAAGGGCGTGCAGAAACTTCCGGGCCTCAACGATGAGAGCAGCGAGTACTTCTATCGGTTTGATGAAGAAACCGGCGCCTGCGAGGGCAAGATCACCGGTCTGTTCGAGTTCGACGGTGCGCGGTATTATGCCATCAACGGCGTGCTGAAGTCCGGCTGGTGGAATCTCCCGGATGAAAACGGCGAGGAGAGTTATTACTACTTTGACGAGAACACGTACAAGGGGCTTGATGGTGAGAAGAGCGGTTTCTTCCCCAAGGTGACGTATCAATTTGAAGACGGCAAACTGGTGAAAGGCGCTTGGGTGGCCACAGATCACGGCAAACGTTACTATTACGGACCCGGCTTCGTTCAGGGCAGATGGTACACGATCGAAGGAAACCTGTATTTCTTCAATCAGGACGGTTATCGCTACGAGGGGCTTCGTTTTATCAGATACCGTGACAACCATGATGATCCGATTTACTGGTATGACTTTGATGAAAATGGAGTCTGCCACGGCGTATATCAGCACACGGGTCTCTTCTATCTGAACGGAAATACTTACTATACGATCAATGGACGGGCTTGTAATGGCCTGTATCTTGCCGAAGACGGATACTACTATTATTTCGGCAGCGTAGACTTTACGGCCGTGAAGAATGCCCGCCACTGGGTCTCTTATCCGAACGATACCGGTATTGCTCCGGCGTTTTATAACTTTGACGAAAACGGTCGTATGATCATCACCATGCCCGATCCGTCGAAGGACGGTTTCGTGGAGGAAAACGGTGAAGTATACTACTACGTCAACGGTGTTCTTTTTTACGCGGGTCTGATCCAGATCGACGGTGACTACTACTATGTGAACAGCTCCTGCAAGGTCATCACGAACCAGCGCTACTGGGTGTCGAAGACGAACGACCTGCTGCCCGCCGCGTTCTACAACTTCGGCGCGGATGGCAAGATGACGGACGCTCCGATCCCGACGCCTACGCCCGATCCCGATCCTGATCCGGAAGTGAAAAACGGCATCGTTAACGAGGATGGCGAGCTGTACTACTACGTCAACGGCGTCAAGACCTATGCCGGTCTGATCCAGATCGACGGCGACTACTACTATGTGAACAGCTACTGCAAGGTCATCACGAACCAGCGCTACTGGGCGTCGAAGACGAACGACCTGCTGCCCGCCACCTTCTATACCTTTGGTGCAGACGGTAAGATGATCAAATAACCAAAAGACCCATGGGGTATGGCGCCAAATGCGCCATACTCTATGGGGAGACGATTGTCTGCTTCGTGAGGCACCTATTGATCACAAAGGCGTACGCAATCATTTCAGTAAGAGAAAAAAGCAAGGAGGGCTAAAAAACGAATGAAAAAATCATTGAAAGGGCTTCTATCACTGGCTCTGGCGCTGCTGATGGTGCTGTCGCTGCTGCCAACAGGTCTATTGTCTGTGACAGCCTATGCGGCGAATTCAACTTTAACAGGCCTGTCAGATGAAAGTATTGGCTTGAGTTATTCTTCCAGTTATTCTTTCCATGACCCATGGACGGCCGATGGCGATCGTATTGTCGGTGAAGCGAGTGGAAAGAAAGGACTTTTCGGTTATAATCCACGATATTCCACTTTAACAATTAAAAATGCAAAAAAAACAAGCGCAATTTTATCGTTTGACTATGCTGTAGAGCGGAATGGCGGAACAATTCAGATTGACGGCGATCTGAAAACTGAAAACGGAACATACTCCGCAACGCTTACAGCGGGGCAAACCAAGAAAGTGTATATTAAATCAGACAAGAGCGCTCAGATTACAAAAATTACCCTGACAAATATTAAGCTGGTTGCAACCGGCCTGAGTGCTACGACTTCGTTTCAACCGGCGGCGAGCGGAGGCTCCTATACGGTCAATGGCAAAGAAATTACATCGGCTACTGATATGACGCAGAACTCTGAGGTAGCATATTCTGTTGCTGCCACACCTCTTTCGGAGTATAAATTTGTATGCTGGTATAATGTAACTGAGGATAAATATATTTCGACTGCGGCAACTGCATCCTTAAACATCGAGAAAGATTGTACGATCACAGCAATATTTGCACCGACCGATTCAGCAGTGTTTGAGGTTGGCGGAAAAGTTTTTGATGATCTCGATTGCGCAATTTCCTATGCGCAGACAAACCAAAAAGAAAAAATTGCTCTGCTAAGCGACGGTACGCTTACAGGGAACTACACGATTCCCAGCGGTATTACACTGCTGATTCCTTTTGACACAGTGGGTACGCTGTATAGAGATACTCCGGCCTATGTGCAGGAAGGAAAAACAGCAGAAGCACAGAAGCCTTTCAGAACGCTTACTATGGCGGCAGGCGCTTCTATTACTGTAGATGGCAATATAAGTGTTGGCGGGAAGCATTATGCGAGCTCCGGACAATACTGCTGCAGGCCGGTTGGCGCTTATGGCCTGATCAAGATGGCGGAAGGCAGCCGCATTTCTCTCAACAACGGCGCAAACCTCTATGCTTGGGGATACATTACCGGTAGTGGTGCCATTACGGCGAATTCCGGCGCAAAGGTGTATGAGTACTTTCAGGTAACAGACTGGCGTGGTGGTTCGTACACTTTAGAAATGGCAGGAAATCCGGAAAAGGTATTTCCGTTTTCTCAGTACTATGTCCAGAACATTGAAGTTGCCTTGACACTTCGTAATGGAGCTGAAGAAAATACATACATTTCTGTCACCGCAAAGGGTTCTACCGTTTCGGCATTGATTCCCTTTGTCGGGGACAATGGCCTGTTTGCTCCGGGTGACAACGGCAGTCTGACCAAAAAGTATATTCCGCAAAAAGACCGCACCGTTTTTGAGATTTCCGGCATTGCAGCGCTGAACAGTATTGTGCTGGACGTCGTGGGTAATGAAATTAATTCCCGCGACTATGTTCTGCCCATTAGCAACAACGTGACCATCAATATTAAAAATGGCACAACAACGCTCACCAGCGATGTTGCTTTGCTGCCTGGCGTGGTCGTGAACATTGCAGATGGTGCCGAGCTAAAGGTTGGCGAGGAAGCATCGTTGTATGTCTACGATCAGGATGAGTGGAGCAATAGCTATGTGTATACCGGAGGAAATAGCGGTTATGTCCCGGTTTTGTATTCTCCGTCCGGAAAAGGCACACGCAGCTTAGCTGACGCTCAGATCAACGTTGCCGGTACATTGACTTCCGCTGGCGGTATCTATACCACGAAGAGCGGGGCGAATATTTGCGGTAACAGTGCTGGTAAGTATGTTCAGGAGAGTGCTCCGGTAACGGACGCTAGTACGTATCAGGTAGATCAGGCAAAAGGTGAAAAGTGCGAGATCCCCATCACTCCCGCCAGACTTCGCAACGCCGGCGGTTCTTACACGGAAACCGCCGCATCCAAGGCGGGCGGCACCTATGTGTACGCCAACGACAAATGGGCGCTCAAGGGCAACGAAATCACCATTACCTTTGACCCGAACGGCGGTGCGGGCAGCATGGAGCCCATGAGCGTCAACCCCGGCGTTGGTAACAAGCTGAAAGACAACACATTTACCCGTGAGAATTATACCTTTACCGGTTGGAACACGGCGAAGGACGGCACCGGCGATACCTATGCCGACGGGGCGACCGTGAATTTCAGCGAGGATACCACCCTGTATGCCCAGTGGACCCAGAACCCGGTCATCACCTTTGATGCCAACGGCGGCACGGGAACCATGGGCACGCAGACCGTGAAGCCCAACGAGGCGACCGCCCTGACCGACAATAGCTTCACCCGTGCGGACTATGATTTCGCCGGTTGGAACACGGCGAAGGACGGCAAGGGCAAGGCCTATAACGACAAGGCAAACATCACCACTGACGAAAATGTCACCCTCTACGCCCAGTGGACGCTGCACCAGTATCATGTCAGCTGGCTGAACTGGGACGGCACAGTCTTGCAGGAGGACGACTACACCTGCGAGGACGAGGCTGGATATGATCGTCTCGAATACCCTAGCAGACCCGAGGACGAGAACTATACCTACGTCTTTGCGATGCGCTGGACTCCCTATAATGAGACGAAGAAGATCGACGGCTGGGGCTTCCACCCGCATGAGGACGTTGAGTTCACGGCAGTATTCAACGAATATAAGAAGCTCACCGTCACTTTTGATGCCAACGGCGGCATCGGCACGATGGATTCGGTAAAGATCGTCAACGGCGGCTCCGGCGAGTATTACACGCTTCCCGAATGTGGCTTTACTCGCGAGGGTTACACCTTCAATGGCTGGCTGATTACCGGCACGGTCAAGATGAGCGTCTGGGACGACGAGGAAGAACTCAATGATGAGCCTTGGACAGAGCCAGAACTGCTTGCTCTTTCCGATCTGACCCTCAAGGCCAGCTGGAAGCATTCCGACGGCTGGTTTACGGATGTGAACGGCAAGCAGTACTACAAGAACGGCGAACTGCAGAAGACTGGTTGGACCGTCATTGACGGCAATACCTACTATCTGGACACCGAAACAGGATACGCGGCTACCGGTATCGCGACGCTGATCCCCGATGGAGCAGCGGAAGAAGCCCGCTGCGTCTTTGACGGCAAGGGTGTGTTCCAAAAAGATGTTACCGGTGTTTACAGCGTCGGAGCGGACACCTACTGGCTCAACAGCGGCATCATCGAGGAAGAAGCCGGCCTGAAGCGCGTTGTCAAGGAGAACGGCGAGGTCAACTATTATTACTTCGCGGTTCAGAAGAATCTGGAGGAGCGTGAGGGCCTGACCCTCTCGGCAGCGGTGAAGAGTTCCATGCTGAACGGCAAGGATTGCTGGCTCCACAAGACCAATGGCCTTGCGCTTCCGGAGTGGGGCTACTTCTTCGATGAAAACGGTGTCATCCTGCACGATAAGGATACCGGCAAGAACGGAATCCTGAAGGATGGCGAAGACCTCTACTACTATGTCGACGGCATCAAGGCTCCTGCAGGTATGATTAAGATCGGCGACGATTACTACTATGCCAACAGCAAGGGCCAGCTGATCGTGAACCAGACCTACTACTGCTCCAGAACGAACGGCCTGATGGAGGAAGGAACCTATGCCTTTGATGCCAAGGGTAAGCTCATTCCGGGCGCTACGGACAAGAATGGCATTGTAAAGGACGATGATGGCGTACTTCGTTACTATGTCAACGGCAAGGTGACCTATGTCGGCCTGATTGAAATTGACGGCGATTTCTACTATGTCCGCAGCAACGGTGAGGTCGTGACCGATTGTGTGTACTGGATCACCTGGACGCATGATCTGAAGCCGCAGGGCAGCTATCGGTTCGCTGCTGACGGCAAGCTGATCGGCGCGGCGAAAAACGGCATCGTCAAGGACAATGACGGCGTGCTGTGTTACTACGTCAATGACAAGCCTACCTATGCGGGCCTCATCCAAATCGGCGATGATTACTACTATGTGAATTCCAAGTGCGAAGTGGTGCACGATTGCGATTACTACATCACCTGGACGCACGATCTGAAGCCGCAGGGCAAATATCACTTCGATGCAGATGGCAAGCTGACAGGTGAAGTCGCACCTCTGAAAAACGGTATCTACGAGGAAGATGGAAGCCTGTACTTCTACAGGAACGGTGAACGTACCTATGCCGGTCTGATCCAGATCGATGGCGACTACTACTATGTGCGTTCCACCTGTGAGGTCGTCCATGACCGCAGCTACTATGTGTATTGGACGCATGATTTGATGCCGGCAGGCTACTACAATTTTGACAGTGCCGGACGGATGATCATGGACAGCTAAACAACAAACCAATGCAGCCGCCGGGGCATACCTTGGCGTTCCGGCGGCTGCCTTTTTGTACATGAGATCGGAGATGGTGCGCATGAAGGTGCTGTTTGTCAATTTGGTATATGGGACCGGAAGCACCGGAAAAATCATCGCCGATATGATGGAGGTCTTAAAAAAATCCGGCCATGATGCAAAGGCCTTATATGGTACGGGAGAAAGATCCGAAGCTCCGGATGCGGTGCGAGTGTCCGGAAAGCTTGGATATTACTTTCATAATGCCGTGTCGCGCTTCACCGATCACGCGGGACTGTATTCCCGGGCGGCGACCCGAAAACTTATTCGGGAGATCCGCGCCTTTTCGCCCGATGTGATCCATCTTCACACGCTGCATGGCTTCTATGTGAATTACGAGATGCTGTTCCGCTTTTTGAAGGAAGCGAATATCCCCGTCGTTTGGACTTTGCATGATTGCTGGACTTTTACCGGACATTGTACCCATTTTTCTCAGGCAAACTGTACGCAGTGGCAGACGCTGTGTCAGGATTGCCGGCTGCTTTACAGATACCCGAAATGCTATTGCAAGGGCGATGTAACGCGCAATTATCTGCGGAAGAAGGCCGCCTTCACCGGGGTGAAAAATCTGACCGTCACGACACCCTCGCAATGGCTCGCGCAGCAGGTGGCGCGATCGTTTTTGCGCGACTATCCGTGCGTGGTCATCCCGAACGGGATCGACCGCGCGGTGTTTCGCCCGCAGCCAAGTGACCTTCGCGCAGTGTATCATCTGCAGGATAAGAAGATCGTCCTCGGCGTTGCCAACGTCTGGAACGAGCGAAAGGGCTTGCCGGATATGCTGACCCTTGCCGAGCGGCTGGGTGCGGCATATCAGGTCGTCCTGATCGGTCTGACGGAGCGGCAGCTTCCGGATATCCCGCCCAATGTGCTTGGGCTTGTGCGGACGGCGAACCGCGCGGAGCTGGCACAGTGGTATACGGCGGCGGATGTGTTTGTGAACCCAACGTATGAGGAGACGTTCGGTCTGACTACCGTGGAGGCCCAGGCGTGCGGAACACCGGCGGTGGTCTATGCGACGGACGGCTGCCCGGAGACGCTGCTTACAGAGGACAGCGTTCTCGTTGCGCAGGGAGATCAGGAGGCGCTGGCGCGCGCTGTGCGTGAGATCGCCCAGCGGGGCGTTCGCGTGGACGAGCACGCGGCCGACCGGCTCGACAAGGAGCGGGCGTATGAGAAATACATCCGGCTCTATGAGCGTGTCTGCGGGCGGGGACATTCATAACGCGAGTCATTTTGTGCGAAATATAGAATATATGGAGGGAGACTTATGCACAAGAGCAAGTCAGCAAAATTACTGGCGCTGCTGCTTTGCGCGGTGATGATCATCGGTCTGTTACCGTGTCAAGCGTTTGCAGATGCCGGCCAGACGGGAGCGCCCGGTCTGGAGAAGGGAAGCAGGATCGACGGGACGGAATTTGCCGTGACGTCTCTGCGAAACTACGCGATCGCTCCGGATATTTCCGAGCGAGTCATCATCACCAACAATGATGCGGGCGACTCGCAGACGGTTGCTAACGTCATGGAGGTGAACACCGCGGGCGGCCGCGCAAAGATCGTGGCCGGCTACGGCAACCGCAACCCCAAGGAGCAGGGCTGGACCTTGAAAACCACCACGGATCAGGCCCATGTCTACGAACAAGAGACAGGATTGAACGTAGTGGGAGGCGTCAACGCTTCGTGGTTCAACATCAATACCGGCGAACCCTCCGGCTATCTGGTGATGAACGGCGTGGTGCACCACGACAACTCCAGCCGCGCCTTTGTCGCCGCGTTTGATGACGGCTCGGTCAACGTCTTCAAGGAGGGCACGACCCTTGCGCAGGCCGAGGCCAGCCAGAGCAAGAAGCAGGGCACGTCCGTGAAGGTTCTGGAGGCCGTGGACGCGCTGGTCGCCATGGTGTGGGACGGCAAGGTCGTCGTCTCCGAGTCCGGCAACAGCGGCTGCTATCCCCGCACCTGCGTGGGCGTGAAGGCCGACGGCACGGTCGTCCTGTTCCAGGCCGACGGCACAATGGCGCCCCGCTCCGTGGGCTATACCGCGGCCGAGGAGGCACAGATGATGGTGGCTCTCGGCTGCGTGGCGGCGATCCAGCTCGACGAGGGCGGCTCCTCCACCTACATCTCCCAGCGGGAGGGTGAGCGCGACCTGACCATGCGCAACACCCCGGCCGGCGGCAGCGAGCGCGTTGTCTCCGGTACAATTCTGGTCGTTTCCACCGTGGCGGCCTCCGGTGAGTTTGACCACGCCGCCATTACGCCTGACGGCGAGTACTATACCCCCGGCTCCGAGATTGCCCTGACGGCGGACGCCATGGACTTCTCCGGTGCTCCCGCCAAGGCTCTGCCGGAGGACGTGAGCTTCACCGTCAGCGATGAGACCATGGGCACGGTGACCGCCGCCGCCGTAAACGGTAGCAGCGCCTCCGCCACCTTTGTTTCCTCCGGCAAGACCGGCGACGTGACGGTGAGCCTGATCAGCGGCGGGCGGACCGTGGGCACCGCCGTGCTCCACATCCAGAGCCCGGACAAGCTGGCCTTTACCTCCGGTGAGGTCAACCTGAACTATAGCGAGAGCAGTGACCTCGGCTTCAAGGCGACCTATCAGTCGGAAACTGTCCACCTCAAGGACGGCGACATCGACTGGAGCATCTCCGATACAAGCGCGGGCTCCTTTGCGGGCAATGTGTTTACGGTCACGGACAACGTGAAGTATTCCGGCAGCCCCACCGTCACCGCCAAGCGCGGCGACCTCTCCGCCACCGTCACGGTGAATATCGGCATGGAGCCGACAATGATTCTGGACGGCGGCGACGCTGATCCGTGGGATTACTCCACCATCGGCACGACGGTGGAGAGCTTCGGCGGCATGGCGTCCGACGCCGTGGCGACGTATCACTACGGAGGCCGCGGCGGCGTGGTGAAGGGCTCCGTGGTGTCCGATACTGATGAGGAATTTGCCGATATCGTCCGCTTCGGCCACAATGCCATCAAGCTGGAGTATGACTGGACCGGCCTGACCGGTACCGACGGCGCGTGCCTCGGCCTCGGCGATAACCTCGCCATCGATGGCACACCCACCGCCCTCGGTGTGTGGGTCTACATCCCCGAGGGCGTCCCCGTCCCGTGGCTGCGTGCGCAGATCGCCACCAGCACTAACGGCGGGGCGAGCTGGACGAACGCCTACGTCAACTTCAGCAGCGGCAGCGCCGGAAGCGGCGAGGGGCTGAAGGCTGGCTGGCAGTATCTGGAGGCTGACCTGACCCAGTATGCCGGCGCGCTGATCCGCGTCAACAGCGGCATGCTGTTCCGCGCGATGGTCACGACCGGCGGCATCGGCTGGTACACCACCGATGGCGTCAAGCTGGACAAGAGCGACCTCAAGGGCTATATCCTGCTCGATAACTTCTGCGTTGTCTATGGCGCCAACAATCAGGATGTTACCGCGCCGACGGTGAACTCCATTCAGCTCGTGAACAACGACGGCACCAAGACCGAGCTGGAAAACGGCGCGGTGCTGGATTCCGGCAACCTCCGCTTCTTCGTCACCTATGACGACAGCGAGGAGACGGATCCCTATGCCACGGGCGTCGAGTCGGCGTACTTCTACTTCGACGGTCTGTACCGCGGCAAGTATGACAGTGACAACCTCGGCAGCACCTCCGGCCTGATGCACTTCGGCAACGGCCTGCACTCCATCACCTTCTACCTGAAGGACGGCTACGGCAACGTCACGCGTGAGACGCGCTACTTCACTGTGCAGGCCGAGCAGACAGATCTGCCCGGCGTGTCGCTCACCCCGCAGGGCGCGCCCACGGTTGGCAAGGCATGGGAGCTGGCCGTCACGAGCAACGACCTTGCCAGCATCACCTCGCTCTCCGCGAGCATTTCCGTCTCCCGCAGCTACCCCGTCACAAATGTGACGTTCCCCGCGGGCGTTACGGGTACGTGGAGCTATGACAGCGCCAAGGGCGTTGTGACACTGCAGATTACCGCCATCGACAACGCGGCGTTCAGCGCCGACCGGCTGGCCTCCGTCTCCGTGGACGTGCCCACCGCGACGACCGAGGGCAGCAGCGTCAACGTGCAGGTGACGAAGGGTTCCTACGGCTGCAAGCAGACCGAGAGTCTCGACATCAGCGATGTGAACCAGTATGCTGCGGGCTTTACGACCCCGATGAACACCTATCCGGTGGAGGCGGTCTACCGGATTGCGGCGGATACCGCGGTCGTCGGCGGTGCGGCTTCCGCGACCGTTACCGTCATTCAGGACGGTAAGGCTGCGGCCGGCGTCCGTGTGTATGCTGATGATGAGCTTCTGGGCGTGACTGACGGCAGCGGACGACTCGATATTTCCGCCCTGACCGCGAGTCAGGGAAGCGTGAATCTGCGCGCAGCCGACGAGCAGGGCAACTGCTCGTATCAGATCACGCTGTATGCCTATGATGCCGTGGGTGACGAGAGCGGTGCGCCCTATAACGTCATCTACAACATTGCTCCGTCCGCTGACGGAAAGACCATCACCTGGATGAGCAATCCGACGCACAGCGCGGCGCAGGCCATTGTTCAGATCTCGGCCAACGCCGATATGTCTGAGGCGACGGATGTGGAGGGCGTGAGCCGCCTGATCTCCTATAGCTCGAGCAAGCTCATCAACCGCGTCAATTCCGTGTCCCTGAAGGGGCTGGCAGCCGGAAACACCTACTACTACCGGGTCGGCGACGGCTCTGTCTGGTCCGAACCGCGCAGCTTTACCGTGCCCGCGGCCGAGGCACAGACACGGTTCTTCCTGCTGGCAGACATTCAGGAGGAAGCCGCCCTTGAAGGTATGGGCCGCATCGCCGCGCACCTGGCCGATCGGTATCACTTTGGCGTTCAGCTCGGTGACGCGGTAGACAACGTCCGCTACTACAACCAGTGGCAGGACGCTTTGGATCTGTTTACTCTGGACGGTATCCGGGATACGGATATGATCCATGTCATCGGCAACCATGAGGCGGATGACAGCGGCAACGATTCCATCGCCGCCAAGAGCGTGTTCGGCGTTCCCGCAGCGTGGTACTCTGTGGAGCGCGGGGATGTGTACATTGCCGTGCTGAACCACACCTCCGATAAGGACAGCCTCCAGCGCTTTGCCGACTGGCTGGTCGAGGACGCGGCGAAGAGCACCTGCACCTGGAAGGTGCTGGTGACGCACGTCCCCGCCTACTACACCAATCCCACCGGCGGCGGTGAGATCTACCAGCAGTACCTGCCCGCGGCGTGCGACGCGGCCGGAATCGACTTCTACTTCTCCGGCAACGACCACAGCTATGCCCGCACGGCGCCGCTGACCGACGGTCAGGTCAACGAAAACGGCACGGTGTACTACATCTGCGGCTCCACCGGCGGCAAGTCCTACTCCGTTGTGGATAACCCCAATTTCCACTTTGACGTCGCGACGCTCGACTTTGAGAGCGTCTATGTGGATGTCACGGCCGACCGCTATCAGGCGACCGTCACGGCCTACAACGTGGCCACCGACGGCACCGTCAGCGTCCTCGACCAGTATACCAAGCGCACAATCCCTGTCTGTGAGAACGATGAGCATACCTATACGTATAACAGCGATACGGATGAGCTCACCTGTGAGGTCTGCGGATATACGATTGGCGCAAAGGATAGTCAGTATCCCGGCTGGGCAAAGGATCTGAAGACGGGCAGAAACCGTTACTTTGTTGGCGGCGTTTCCGTTACCGGCGCAATCGCGCTGTCCGATGAAGTGTATTCGATCGACAGCGACGGTCTTGCCTATCAGGGCGTCTATGAGATGTGCGGCCTGCCGTGTGAATTTGAAAACGGGCAGTTTGTCCGCTGTGCGACTGCGGATGTGGTCGATGCGGGCCTGTGCGGGCAGACGGCGGTCTATGTTCTCTACCGCGACGGAACGATGGTCATCGGTGGCAGCGGAGCTATGGATGACTATGAATTCCGCGGCGTGACTCCGATCCGTCAGCACAACACTCAGATCAAGCGGCTTGTGATCGGCAAGGATATCACCTACATCGGCAAATTCAATTTCAACTGGTGCAGCAAGCTGCAGAGCGTGACCTTTGAAGAGGGCACGAAGCTGGAGCGGATCGGTTGGGGTGCCTTTGGTTACAGCAGCCTGCCCGAGATCACGATCCCGGACACGGTGACGCGGCTTGACGGTCATGCGTTCTACTTCTGCGAGAATCTGACGAAGGTGACGATCAGCGAGAGCAGCGGTCTCACCAGCTTTGGCGAGTACGTGTTCAAGGCGGATACGAAGCTGAAAACCCTCTACATTCCCGACGGTGTGACCAGCATCGGCTCGAACATCTTCCAGGACGCGACGCAGGGCGTGACCCTGTCCGTGCTTGAGAATTCTTACGCGCAGGCTTATGCCAAGAAATACGGCATCGCCTATGTGACGAGAGAAGCTTTCGGCAAGGATGCGCAGAGAGTCATGGCTGCTTCTGCCGTCAACTCCTGCGGTGATGATCTTACATGGACGCTTGAAAACAGCGTGCTGACCATCGGCGGAAAGGGCGAGATGGATAGCTATGCTCCGGATGCGCCGGCTCCATGGGCGGCATTCTCTGGGGAGATCGAGCGCGTGATCATCGGCAAGGGTGTTGAGAAGATCGGTGCGTATGCATTCAGCGGTCTTGAGAAACTGGCATCTGTCAGCTTTGAAGAGGACAGTCGGCTCGCGGTGATCGAGGAGTATGCGTTCGCTGATTGCAAGGTGCTTAGAGAGCTTGCGCTTCCCGACGGACTTGAAAAGCTCGGCGAAGCGGCGTTTGCTAACTGTGAGAAGCTGTCCAAGCTGGTGCTTCCTGAGTCCGTGGTCGCGTTCGAGATCATCACCATTCAGCCGGAGACTCCTGCAGCCGCTATTTCTCGCCGGCCGGTGGGCGTGTTCGACGGCTGTGACCTGAATGTGCTTGTTCTTGTGGTTGCGCGCGATTGTGCCGCGCAAAAATATGCAGCTGAAAACGGGATCGCCGTGCGGTACGCTGAATGTGATCGCGGCGCTTCTGATGCTGCAAAATGACAAAAGAGCTGTTCTTTCTGTAGGCACTGTGATAAAATGAGTAAGCCGCTGCAGCATTTGCTGCAGAAAAGCTGCGCAAGCAGGTAAGCGGTCAGAACAGCTCACCATAGAATATCCGAGCCCTTGGGCGCAGGCTCCCCCTGCGTCCAAGGGTAAAGAAAACTGTGATCTTTTGTGCTTTCGCATTTATACAGGGATATCGTTGCTGATGCAATTTTGTGAGACGGAGCGATTTGCGTCGCTTTTATTGTTTTACTAAAAAAATCGAGAACAACGGGGGCTTGTACTGTCGGACAGTGGCGCCCTCTTAGAAAACGGATATATGTGCCATTTGCGCTATCCTATAAAATGCTGTATAGTAACGTTGTGTGAAATTGGTCTGTCAGCAATAATAAGGCGTGTGAGAACCGATGAAAATTCTGTTTTGCAGTAATTATTTTTCACATCATCAAATGCCTCTGTCGGACGCGCTTGACGAGTTGACAGAGAATAACTATTATTTTCTTGCGTATAAGGAGATGGATGCTGAGCGTAAGTCCCTTGGCTGGGGACGGGGCTTGGCGCGTCCTTACACCGAAACACTTACCGATGGCAATGTTCAGAGAAAGCTGGAGGACTTGGATGTCCTGATCGCCGGCTCGTTTCCGGAGAAACTGACGGCGGATTACGCAAAACATTCCAAGCTGTTTTTCCGGTATTCAGAGCGAATTTTTAAAACCGGAAATTCACTAATTAAATACCCAAAACGTTTTCTCCACTGGCATATGTGCAATCCTCCGTGGCGGCGCGCTTATCTGCTCTGCGCCAGCGGTTTCACTGCGGGGGACTATGCGAAGTTCGGACTCTTTCGCGGCCGCTGCTATCAATGGGGCTACTTTCCCGAAACGAGGTTCTATGACATCCGCGCCCTGCTTGCGCAGAAGGAAGCGGGCAGTATATTCTGGGCCGGGCGCTTTCTGGACTGGAAGCATCCGGATGATGCGCTCAGAGTGGCTGCGCGGCTTCGTGACGATGGTTACAATTTCACGCTGCGTATAGCCGGCGCGGGCGTTTTGGAACCGCAGCTGCGCGCTATGGTCTCCGAACTGCATCTTGACGGCTGCGTGCAGCTCCTGGGCAGCCTGCGTCCGGAGCAGGTGCGCTGCGAGATGGAGCGCAGCAGAATATTCCTGTTTACTTCAGATCGCCGTGAGGGCTGGGGCGCTGTGTTGAACGAAGCCATGAACAGCGGCTGCGCGGTCGTTGCAAGCGATGCAGCCGGTGCAACGCCGTTTCTTGTAAAGGACGGTGTGAACGGGAGCGTGTATCATTCCGGCGATACGCAGGAGCTGTATGAAAAGGTGCGGCGGCTGCTGGATGACACGGCTGCGCAGGAGCGTCTTGGCGGAGCAGCTTATCGGACCATTTCGGAGCTTTGGAATGCAGAGACTGCCGCAGAGCGCCTGCTGCAGCTGTCTCAGGCGCTTTTGGACGGGCGGGATGCACACAAGCTGTTTGCAGACGGTCCGTGCAGCCCGGCGCACCCTCTGCGGGAGGATTGGTATCGAAAATGAAACTGACGTCACTCAGGAAACGGATCGTCCTCTACACGGTCAACCATATCTTGAATGGGACACGGTTTTTTGCGGTCAAGAGACGGCTGCTGCGTTCCATCGGTTATGAGATCGGAGAAAATACGAAGATCGTCGGTCCGCTCTATAACACGGGTACGCTCCGTATCGGCAGCGATTGTTGGATCGGATGTGGCCTTACCGTTCACGGAAATGGGACAGTCACGATCGGTGATCGCTGCGACCTTGCTCCGGACGTTACCTTTCTGACAGGTGGTCATCGGATCGGAGATCATTGCAGACGCGCAGGCGATGGGGAGATATACCGCATCACTGTGGGCAGCGGAGTGTGGATCGGCAGCCGTGCGACTTTTTTGCGCACGATCAGCATCGGCGATGGAAGCGTTATTGCAGCCTGCGCCTGTGTTGCCAACAGTGTGCAGCCGGATGTGATCGCCGCCGGCATTCCGGCCAAGGTGATAAAGGAGTTAAACGAACTTGCTACAGACACTCAGGAAGAACAAAGTCGTTAAAAATGCGGGCTGGATCATCGGCGGCAAGGTGACCAACAAACTGCTGGCTTTTGTCGTCGGTATTTTTGCGGCGCGGTATCTTGGCCCGAGTAATTACGGCCTGATCAACTATGCGGCGGCGTATGCGACGTTTTTTGCCTCTCTCTGCACGCTCGGCATCAACAGCGTGATCGTCAAGAACTTTGTGGATCATCCGCAGCAGGAGGGCGAGACGATCGGAACGACGCTCGTGCTGCGGGCGATCTCCAGCCTGCTGTCAGCGTTGGCTATCATCGGCATCGTCAGTATCGTTGACAGGGGGGAGCGGCTGACTGTCATCGTTGTGGCGCTCTATAGTGCCGGGTTGATCTTTCAGGTGTTTGACACGCTCAACTACTGGTTTCAGGCCAGACTGCAGTCGAAGTATTCCGCGATCGCCGAGCTGATCTCGTATGCGGCGATGTCCGTGTATAAAATCGGATTGCTCATGCTTGGCAAAAGCGTGGAATGGTTTGCGGTCGCCAGCGCTTTGGAGTATACTGTTCTTGCAGCGTTTTTGCTGGCTGCGTACTTCAAAAACGGCGGGGCGAAATTCAGCTGTTCAATAGCGAAAGCGAAGGAGCTTTTGAAAAGCAGTGCAAGTTTTATCACGGCCGGTCTTATGGTGTCCGTCTATGCCTGTACGGACAAGCTGATGCTCAAGCAGATGCTCGGTTCTGACGCTGTGGGACATTATGCGCTCGCTGTGACTGTCAGCGTGGCCTGGGCGTTCGTGCTCTCTGCGATCATCGATTCGCTCTATCCGGAGATCGTGCAGAGCTTTCAGACGGACCGTTTGCGCTATGAGCGGAAAAACCGGCAGCTGTATGCGATCGTCTTTTATGTCTCACTGTTTGTATCTGCGCTCATCTGTCTCGTTGCGCGTCCCTTTGTGGCGATCGTTTACGGCGAGACTTATTTGCCTGCGGTAGCGCCGCTTCGCATCGTGGTCTGGTATACGGCTTTTTCCTATCTTGGCGTTGCCAGAAATGCATGGATGGTATGTGAAAACAGGCAGAAATATCTGAAGTATCTGTATGTCGGCGCGGCTGTGCTCAATGTTGCGCTGAATCTTATGCTGATCCCGCGCTGGGGCGCGCCCGGCGCCGCTGCTGCATCGCTGATCACGCAGGCGGCAACAACGGTCTTCCTGCCGGCGCTCATCAAGCCTTTGCGCCCGAATTGCAAGCTGATGCTGGATGCCGTGCTTTTGCGCGGCGTGCTGCCTGAGAAATGAAGAAACTATACATAGGAGTTAGACCAGATGATATCGTTCAAAGATAAAATACTGCTCATTACCGGTGGGACAGGCTCCTTTGGCAACGCTGTGCTGCGCCGCTTCCTGACCACCGACATTGCAGAGATCCGCATTCTCTCACGGGATGAGAAGAAGCAGGATGATATGCGGCATACCTATCAGGAGCTGTATCCGCAGTATGCGGAAAAGATCAAATTCTACATAGGCGATGTGCGGGATTACAATTCCATTCTGAATGCGTTCCGCGGTGTGGACTATGTATTTCATGCCGCAGCTTTGAAGCAGGTACCGTCCTGCGAGTTTTATCCCATGGAGGCGGTCAAAACCAATGTGGCCGGTTCCGACAATGTGATCTCTGCCTGTGTGGAAAACCATGTGAAGAAGGCCATCTTCCTGTCCACGGACAAGGCGGCTTATCCCATCAATGCTATGGGCATGACGAAGGCCATCATGGAGAAGAATGTGATTGCCCGCTCCCGGCAGATGCTGCCCGGAGATCCGGTTCTGTGCCTGACCCGATACGGCAACGTCATGGCTTCCCGCGGCTCGGTCATCCCGCTGTTCTGCGACCGGATCGACGAGGGGAAGCCCTTGACGATCACGAATCCCAATATGACCCGTTTTATGATGACGCTCAGTGATGCCGTCGACCTCGTTCTTTATGCCTTTGCGCACGGCGAGCAGGGAGACCTGTTTGTGCAGAAGGCCCCCGCTGCGACCATCGAGACTCTGGCGCAGGCTGTGCTGGAGCTGAAGCACTCCGACCTTGGCACGACGATCATCGGAACGCGGCATGGCGAAAAGCTCTTTGAGGTGCTGGTCACTGCAGAGGAAATGATGCGGGCGGAAGAGCTGCCCGGCTTCTTCCGCATTCCGGCAGATAATCGAGATCTGAACTATGACAACTATTTCAGCAAGGGAAATCCAGAGTTCGGCAAAATCGAGCAGTATACTTCGCACAATACGCACCGGCTGAATGTGGAGGAAATGAAACAGCTTCTTCTAAAGCTGAAGCTGTTCGGAGGAACTTGCTGATGAATGTTCTGATCACCGGCGCAAACGGCTTCGTCGGGAAAAATCTGACGCAGCGCCTCTACGCGCTCCGTGACGGCAGAGACCGGACGCGCCCCGCGCTGCGGATCGATGACGTGCTGCTGTACACGCGGGAGACCGCGCCCGAAACGCTGGCGGCATACTGCCGCTGCGCCGACTTTGTGGTGCATCTCGCGGGGGTGAACCGTCCGCAGGATCCGGAGGAATTCACGACCGGAAACACGGACCTCACCCGGACGCTGCTTGCGCAGCTTCGGCAGAGCGGCAACCGCTGTCCGGTGCTTTTGGCGTCCTCCATCCAGGCGAGCCTGACCGGACGCTATGCCGGCAGCCCCTACGGGCAGTCGAAGCGTGCGGCGGAGGCGCTGCTGCGCGCCTACAGCGAGCAGACCGGGGCACTGGGGCTCATCTACCGCTTTCCGAACCTGTTCGGTAAGTGGTGCCGTCCGAATTACAATTCCGTTGTGGCGACCTTCTGCCACAACATTGCCCGGGATATGCCCATTACCGTCTCCGATCCGGCAGTGGAGCTGGAGCTCGTCTATATCGACGACCTTGTTGACGAGCTGCTTGACGCCATGGAGGGACATCCCCACCATGCGGATGCGGGATATTTCCGCGTCCCGGTGAGCCATCCGGTGACGCTCGGTGAGATCGTCCGGCTGCTGCGCAGCTTTCACGACCAGCCGCAGACGCTTCTGCTGCCGCAGATCCCGGACGGCAGCTTTGCCAAGAAGCTCTACAGCACGTATCTGTCCTACCTGCCGCCGGAAAAGGTCGCGTTCCCGCTGAAGATGAACGTGGACGCGCGCGGCAGCTTTACGGAGCTGCTCAAGACGGATGCCTGCGGTCAGGTCTCGGTCAACATCACAAAGCCCGGCGTCACCAAGGGGCAGCACTGGCACAACAGCAAGTGGGAGTTTTTCATCGTGGTCGCCGGCCACGGTCTGATCCGGGAGCGGCGCATCGGCTCGGATGAGGTGATCGAGTTTGCGGTCAGCGGGGAGCGCATCGAGGCGGTGCATATGCTGCCGGGCTATACGCACGACATCATCAACCTGAGCGACACAGAGGATCTGGTCACGGTCATGTGGGCCAACGAGCGCTTTGATCCCGAGCATCCGGATACCTATTTTGAGGAGGTGCAGCCGTGGGAAAACTGAAGCTGATGACGATTGTCGGCACACGGCCGGAGATCATCCGCCTGTCTGCGACCATAAAATGCTGCGACCGGTATTTTGAGCAGATCCTCGTCCACACCGGACAGAACTATGATTACACGCTCAATCAGGTGTTCTTTGACGACCTCGGCCTGCGCGCGCCGGACTACTATCTTGACGCCGTGGGCGATGACCTCGGCGCGACGATCGGCAACATCATCGACCGATCCTATAAGCTGATGGTGCGGCTCAAGCCGGACGCGGTGCTGGTTCTGGGAGACACCAATTCCTGCCTGTCCGTGATCGGCGCAAAGCGTCTGCACATCCCGATCTTCCACATGGAGGCGGGAAACCGCTGCAAGGACGAGTGCCTCCCGGAGGAGACGAACCGCCGCATCGTGGATATCATCAGCGACGTCAATCTCTGCTATTCGGAGCACGCGCGCCGCTATCTGATGGAGTGCGGCCTGCCGAAGGAACGCACCTTTGTCACCGGCAGCCCCATGGCGGAGGTGCTGCGCGCCAATCTGGACAAGATCGAGGCGAGCGACATCCACCAACGGCTTGGCCTGACGAAAGGGCGCTACATTCTGCTCTCGGCGCATCGGGAGGAGAATATCGACTCGGAGCGCAATTTCCTGCAGCTGTTCACAGCGGTCAACGCGCTGGCGGAGCAGTACGATCTGCCCATTCTCTACTCCTGCCATCCGCGCAGCCGAAAGCGGCTCGAGGCGACGGGCTTCCGGCTTGACTGCCGCGTGATTGCGCATGAGCCGCTCGGCTTCCATGACTATAACTGCCTGCAGATGCACGCGCTTGCGGTGGTGTCCGACAGCGGGACGCTGCCGGAGGAGAGCAGCTTTTTTCTGTCTGTGGGCAAGCCCTTCCCGGCAGTCAGTATCCGCACTTCTACCGAGCGCCCCGAGGCGCTGGATGCAGGGTGCTTTGTGCTGGCGGGGATCGATGCGCAGTCGCTGCTGCAGGCCGTGGAGATGGCGGTCTCGATGCAGCGTAGCGGTGAGAGCGGAACGCCGGTTTCGGATTACACGGATGAGAATGTGTCGATGAAGGTGGCGCGGCTCATCCAGAGCTATACGGGCGTTGTGAACAAACTGGTGTGGAGAAAGGACGGCTGAAGTGGCGTTTGTGGATATGCACATTCACCTCTTGTTTGGCGTGGATGACGGAGCAGAAGACGAAGATGAGATGCGCGCCATTGTTGATGAGGCTTATCGGTCGGGCACGCGGGTGATTTGCTGCACACCTCATTTTCATCCCGGCTATTTTGGCAATCATGTTGACAAGACGAATTCAGCTTTTGCAATTTTGTCTGCCTATGTAAAGGACACATATCCGGACATGATGCTCTATTTGGGAAATGAGCTCAGATACGCTCCGGAAAGTGTAGCATGGCTGCAGCAAGGCATTTGCAGAACGCTCAACAACACGCGATATGTGCTTGTGGACTTTTCGGAAGCGGCATCTGAAAAAACGATCGTGAGTGGACTCGGCGCGTTGCTGAATGCGGGGTATATGCCGGTTCTTGCACATACTGAACGATACCGTTCCCTGCACGGAAATATTTCGGTGATCAATGAGCTGTGGCACAATGGCGTTGTGATTCAAGCGGATACGCAATCGTTATTTCGCGGCTTTGGTTTTTTGGTTCAGCGCCAATGCCGAAAGCTGTTGGCACATGGGCTGATCGATATTTTTTCTTCGGATGCACACAACTGCACATCTCGCCCGCCGGACATGGCTGCTTGTTTTGATTACATCCGTAAAAAGCACGGCGCAGACTATGCGGCGGATCTGTGCTATCATCATGCGAACAGCTTGTTATGTGGTGAGACTGTAAGAAAGGACTTCTCTTGAGCATGAATCAGAAAGCGAATCTTAAAACTGTCACGTTGAAAGACCTTTGGGGGCTATTTGTGCAGCGCCTGTGGGTGATCGTTCTCGCGGCTTTTGTTTGCAGTGTCGGTTCTCTGACGATCGACCGCATGACATTTGACCCGCAATACGCTTCGACGGCGACGCTCTACATTCTGCGTCAAACGGATGCTGCAAATCCCAGCGATGCAAACTCCGATTTTTCTCTGGCCCTTAAAGTGGTCAATGACTGCACATATCTTTTGAAAAGTCATACCGTTTTGGATGAAGTTCTCAGCGGTCTGAATCTGGACATGGAATACGAGGACCTGTATGACTGTGTATCTACAACAAATCCGGAGGATACGCGTATTCTCGAGGTGACGGTAAAGGCAGAGTCTCCCGAGATGGCCAAGCGTATTGTTGACCGTATTTGCACGATCGGTTCCAAGCGGATCGAAGAGGCGATGGGCTTCCAGCAGGTAAACCTCTATGAATTCGGAACGACGGATCCGGACCCCTGCAATCGGACGCGTTTGCTCACATTTGCTTTGGCGGGTGTGGCAGCGGCTGTCATAACCTATGTGATATTCCTGATCATTTTCCTTTTGGACGACCGCATTAAAACGGATGAAGATGTGGAACGCTATCTCGGATTGAGCATTCTTGGCAACGTTCCAAATGCAAACAGCAAGAAAACAGGGAAGTATGGTTATTACAAGGCGTACACATCGCGCAAGGCGTCATCCTCGGTGAAAGGTAGTAAGTGAGCAGATGGAAAGTGAAGTTTTGAAGAATACAACGGTACTGAAAACGGTGCTCAAGCTTCCCGGCAGGAAGGACTTCTTTACGCAGGAGGCATTTAAGACACTGCGTACGAATTTGCAGTTTTGCGGTCAGGATGTTCGTACAGTGGTTATTACGAGCTGTAATGAGAACGAGGGGAAAACGACGATCACACTGCAGCTTGCCAAAAGCCTTTCTGAGCTTGGAAAGCGAGTTCTCGTCATTGATGCGGATATGCGCAAGTCGGTCATGGCCGGACGCAACACCTCTGCGGAGAACCCCGTCGGGCTGAGCGAGGTGCTCACCGGACAGACTGCCGTAAAGGATTGCCTTTATCAGACGCAGTATCGAGATTTGACCATCATGTTTGCCGGCAAATATCCTCCGAATCCTGTGGAGTTATTGGGAGGACAGCATTTCGATGCACTTTTGAAATCGGCGAGAGAAACATTTGACTATGTGCTGATTGATGTCCCGCCACTTGGGAGCGTCATTGACGCCGCTGTTGTCGCGGCCAAATGCGACGGTACGATCCTTGTGATCTCAGACAATCAGGTGCGCTATCGTCAGGCAATCGAAGTGGTTGAACAGCTGAAAAAAAGTGGATGCAAAATTCTGGGTGTTGTCAGAAACAACATTAAAAAGAAAGACGGTGGTTACTACAAAAAGTACTACAAGTATGGCTATTAAAGCGTGTTTTGTGGCTGCCGGAATGTGGTGAATATATGCAGATCATTTATGAACTGTCCTGGCTATGGACGCTGCTGGGCATTGCGCTCGCGGCAGCGGCGGTCTGCGTGGCCGCCGCCGCGCTGATCGCGCGGGCATCGCAGAAGCGATTGGGCAAGAAAACGGCTGTGCTGATCGGCATCGCGGCGTTCGCGCTCGCCGTTGTGGTCGTCATTCTGCTTGCCCGCACGGCGATGCCGCTTTGAGCGAAAGGGAGACATACCATGCCGCTGCAGATCGTCAGAAACGACATTACACATATGCAGGTCGATGCCATCGTCAACGCCGCAAACGCCTCGCTTTCAGACGGCGGCGGCGGGGTGGACGGCTGCATCCACCGCGCTGCCGGTCCGGAGCTGCTGGCGGAGTGCAAAGCGCTCGGCGGCTGCGCGACCGGGCACGCGAAGCTCACGAAGGGCTATGCTCTGCCGTGCCGGTACGTCATCCACACGGTCGGCCCGCAATGGTGCGGCGGTGCGCACGGAGAGTGTGAGCAGCTCGCCGCCTGCTACCGGTCGTCGCTTGCGCTCGCGCTGGAGCACGCGTGTGAGTCGGTCGCGTTTCCGCTCATCGCCTCCGGTGTTTACGGGTTTCCGAAGGATCTGGCGCTCAGGACGGCGATCGACACCATCGGTGATTTCCTGCTTGCGCACGACATGACCGTCTACCTCGTTATCTTTGACCGCAAGGCGTATCAGATCGGCAGCAAGCTGTTTGCGGACATCACGGCGTATATTGACGACCGCTATGTTGCAGCACATTCGGATGAGCGCCAAGCGCGTCAGCGCCGCATGGAGGCGTATCCGGTCTGCGGCGCATCCGTGTGTATGCAGGCGGACGCAGCGCCGGCACCGCGCGCCGGCGCTGCGCAGCACCCAGGCACGCTCAAAGACGCACTCGAGCAGCTCGATGAGAGCTTTTCCGAGATGCTCCTGCGCAAGATCGACGAGCGCGGCATGACGGATGCGCAGTGCTACAAAAAGGCGAACATCGACCGCAAACTCTTTTCGAAGATCCGCTCGGACAAGGGCTATAAGCCCTCCAAGCCAACGGTCCTCGCCTTTGCCATCGCTCTGGAGCTGCCGCTTGCAGAGCTGCAGGATATGCTCTGCAAGGCGGGCTTTGCACTCTCGCATTCAAATAAGTTTGACATCATCGTGGAGTTTTTCGTCGCGCATGGCAACTACAACGTCTTTGAGATCAACGAGGCGCTGTTCGCGTTTGATCAGAGCCTGATCGGTACGTGATGCTGCGCCCGGAAAATGTCGCCTGCCATGCGACCGGACAAAGCGTATACTGTCCTAAGATATGACTGTAAGGCAAAGCCAAGCAGTCATATTTTTTTATTCGGAGGTATGCAGCATGAAAAAGAACCTGACAGAGATCGTATTTATCCTTGACCGCAGCGGCTCTATGTCCGGCTTGGAGGCGGATACCGTCGGCGGGTTCAACGCCATGATCGCAAAGCAGAAAAAAGAGCCCGGTGAGGTGCTGATCTCGACAGTGCTCTTCGACGATGAGAGCGTTGTTGTCCACGACCGCGTACCGGTGCAGAACATCGCACCGATGACGGAGCGGGATTACTATGTGCGCGGCCGCACGGCGCTGCTCGATGCCATCGGCGGCGCGATCCACCACATCGGCAACGTCCACAAGTACGCAAGAGCCGAGGATGTCCCCGAGCACACGCTCTTTGTCATCACGACCGACGGCATGGAAAATGCCAGCCGCCGCTATGACAGCGAGCGGGTCAAACAGATGATCGAACGGCAAAAGACGCGTCATGGCTGGGAGTTTTTGTTCCTCGGCGCGAATATCGACGCCGTCGAGACGGCGGGGCGCTTCGGCATCGGCGCGGATCGCGCGGTCGACTACCACGCCGACCGCGCGGGCACGCAGCTCAACTATGAGGTGCTGAGCGAGGCGGTGTCCGCCGTGCGATGCAGCGCGCCGCTGGGCACAGCATGGAAGGCACGCATCGACGAGGATTTCCGCGCCAGAAAGCGCGGCGGGAAACGCTGAGCCCGCTCTGTGGCGCAAAATGCACGCAGCCGCCGGATTTTTCCCGGCGGCTGCGCCACATTCTTTCCGGCACACGCTTGCGCAACGGGCGCAAAGGCGGTATGATAGATGCACCGATATTTGAATAACGGAGGAGAAACTATGAACATTGCTGTCATCACCGGCGCATCCGCCGGCATCGGCCGTGAGCTCGTCTACGCTGTGGATAAGGACGCGGAATATGACGAGATCTGGGTCATCGCCCGCAGAAAAGAGCGGCTCGAGGAGCTGCGCGGCAAGTGCCGCAATCCCATCCGGCCGATCGCGCTCGACCTCTCGGATCTGAGCAGCATCGACGCCTATCAGGCGCTGCTCGAGCAGGAGCAGCCCGAGATCCGTATGCTGGTCAATGCCGCCGGCTGCGGTGTGTTCGGCCCGTTTGCCGAGGCGGATCGCAAGAAGCTCATCTCGAGCGCGCAGCTCAATTCGCTTGCGCTCACGGGTATGTGCCACGCGAGCCTGCCGTATATGCATTCCGGCAGCAATATCATCAACATGGGTTCGAACTCCGCCTGGCAGCCCGTGCCGTTTCAGGCGGTGTACGGCGCGAGCAAGAGCTATGTTCTGAGCCTTTCCCGCGCGCTCGGCCGTGAGCTGCGTCCGCAGGGCATCCATGTCATGTGTGTCTGCCCCGGCTGGATCAAGACGGAGTTCCAGCAGGTCGCGCACCATGATGAGTTCATCCGCTACGTGGATAAGTGGTATGGCCCCGATGAGGTGGCGGCGCAGGCCATGAAGGATCTCAAGAAGAAAAAGAGCGTCTCCATTCTCGGTCACCCTGTGCGCCGTCAGGTGCGTCTGGTCAAGCTCCTGCCGGTGGATACTGTCATGGACATCTGGTGCAAGCAGCAGGGCATCGAGTGAACGCTGCTTTCTGCTGATGGCGTACTAACCCCGGGCCTGTCTGCATACACTCCTGTTATCGGGGGTGATGTGCATGAAACGCTGGAAGGTCTATGGCTGCGCGGCGGTGTTTCTGCTGCTGACGGCGGTGAAGATGATCGCACCGGCGGCGGCTGCGGATGCGCGCGCGGTGCTCGTTCCGGCCATCGGCGCGGACGACGATTACCGCGCCGTATTCGCCGAGATCCGCAGCGCGTTTTCGACCGCTTGGGTGGAGGAACAGGATGCGCGGCTGCAGCCGTATCTGCCGGAGGTGGATATGTCCGCGTGGGCGACGCCTGCACCCGAGCCCACGCCGGAGCCGACACCGCAGCCGACTCCGGAACCGACTCCGGAACCGACGCCGGAACCGACACAGAGCCCGGAGCTGCAGGCCGCCTTTGCCGCACGCGAGGCGTTTCTCGATGCGCAGGCGGCCTATTCCGGCTATGCCGTCCCGGCAAACGTCAGCTACGAAGTCAGCGAGCTGCCGTTTGCGCACGGCTCTCCGGTCGCGGGCTACACCTCGTCCGGCTTCGGCTACCGGCTGCATCCGCTGGAAAACAAGGTCAAATTTCACTATGGCACAGACTTCGCGGCCAATTCCGGCACGACGGTCTGTGCCTTTGCTGACGGCACGGTGCTTGCCGCCGGGCAGAGCGAGGGGTACGGCAACTATGTCAAGCTCGGTCACGCGGGCGGCTATGCAACGCTCTACGGTCACTGCAGCAAGCTGCTCGTGCGCGCCGGTGAGACGGTAACACTCGGTCAGCCGGTCGCGCTCGTCGGTGCGACCGGCAAGGCGACCGGGCCGCACCTGCACTTGGAACTCATGCACGATGGCTGCTACTGCAATCCGGAGTTTTATCTCGCCGCGCCATGAAGCGCCGCCGCTTTTCGCTCGAGATGCGCCCGGGGGCAGTCGTGCTGCTCGCCGGGCTGTATTTTTTGCTGCCGCTGCGCTGGTGTGCGCGTCTGGCGCTGACCGTAACGGCGCACGAGCTCGGGCACGTCGCGGCGCTGATCTTGTGCGGCGCGGAGGTCTGCGGTCTGCGCATGGAGGGCTGCGGTCTTGTGCTGCGGTGCACGCCGCCGGAGGGCGCGTTGCGCACGGTCGCGGCGGCGCTGGCAGGCCCGGCCGCCGGTGCGGGGCTGTTTTGCATTTTGCGCGGGCTCGGCTATAGCGCGTGTGCGGAGCTGAGCCTGCTCTTTTCGTGTGTGAATCTGCTGCCGGTGCTGCCGCTTGACGGCGGGCGCGCGCTGTATGCCGTGCTCTCGGCACTGGCGGGAGCGCGTGCGGCGGAGCGGACGCTCGACGCGCTCGGTCTGGTGCTGCCGGTCATGCTCATGATACTCGGTCTGGCGCTGTTTGCGCGCGGATTTGGACTCGCACCGGGGGTGTTCGGCGCGTGGCTGGCACTTTTGCAGCCGGGAATGACTTGCCAAGGCGCGCAACATGATGTAAAATACTCCTACTATCAAATGTAGGAGTGTAGTATGGATCAGCGATTGGAACGCATCCTGCCGCGCGTGCAGAAGCCAGCGCGCTATACCGGCGGCGAATACCGCCAGATCATCAAGGACAAGGCGGAGGTCGACCTGCGCCTCGCTTTTTGTTTCCCGGATATTTATGAGATCGGCATGTCAAACATCGGCATGCGCATCCTCTATGCCACGATGAACCGGATGCCCGGCGTCTGGTGCGAGCGTGTGTTTGCCCCGTGGGGCGATATGGAGCAGGAGATGCGCAAGGCCGGCATCCCGCTCTACGCGCTCGAGAGCGGCGATCCCGTGAGCGATTTTGACGTCGTGGCGTTTTCCCTCGGCTATGAGATGGCGTATCCCGCCGTACTCAATATGCTCGACCTCGCCGACATCCCGCTGCGCAGCGCCGACCGTCCGGAGCTGACGCCGCTGGTCATGGCGGGCGGCACGGCGTGCAGCAACCCCGAGCCGATGGCGCCGTTTTTCGATCTCATGATCATCGGTGAGGGCGAGGAGGTCAACAACGAGGTGCTCGAACTGTTCCGGCAGGCGCAGAAGTCCGGCTGGAGCAAGACGCAGTTCCTCGAGGCGGCGGCCAAGATCCAGGGCGTGCTCGTCCCGTCGTTTTACGTCCCGCATTGGAATCCGGACGGCACGCTGCACGACCTGACGCCGACGCATGGCGCGCCGGCGCGCGTGACCAAGCGCATCATTCAGGATCTGGACGCCTGCTATTATCCGACCGATCCCATCGTCCCGAGCACAGAGATCGTGCACGACCGCGTAAATGTGGAGCTCTTTCGCGGCTGCATCCGCGGCTGCCGCTTCTGTCAGGCGGGGTATGTCTATCGCCCGGTGCGCCCGCGCAAGCCGGAGACGGTCGTCCGGCTCGGCATCGAGTCGTTCCAGAACACCGGCTATCAGGAGGCGACGCTGCTGTCGCTCTCGAGCAGCGATTACCGTCCGCTCGACGAGGTGTGTGACGGTCTGCTGGAATACTGCGAGCCGCGCAGCATGAGTCTCGCACTGCCGTCGCTGCGTGCGGACAATTTCTCGATGGACATCATGAGCCGTCTGCAGAAGGTGCGCAAGGGCGGTCTGACCTTCGCGCCCGAGGCCGGCACGCAGCGCCTGCGCGATGCGATCAACAAAAACGTGCGCGAGGAGGATCTGCTCCATTCCTGCCGCGTCGCCTTCGAGGGCGGCTGGAACGGCATCAAGCTCTACTTCATGCTCGGTCTGCCGACGGAGACGGATGAGGACGTGCTCGGCATCGCGGAGCTGGCCAATCAGGTGCTGCACACGTGGCGTATGTATGCGACGAACAAGGCGCGCGGCGTGCGCATCACGGTCAGCACGTCCTGCTTCGTGCCGAAGCCGCACAGCCCCTTCCAGTGGGAGCAGCAGGTGACGATGGAGGAGTATCAGCGCAAGGTCAATCTCCTGCGTGAAAACATCAAGGCAAGGAACGTGACCTACAACTGGCACGATCCGGATACGAGCTTTGTCGAAGCCGTGCTCTCGCGCGGCGACCGGCGTATTGCCGACGTGATCGAGGAGGTCTGGCGCCGCGGCGGAAAGCTTGAGGCGTGGAGCGATTACTTCTCGTTCGAGCGCTGGATGTCCGCCATGGACGCCTGCGGCGTCGATCCGATGCGCTACGCCTGCCGCGAGCGCGGCAAGGATGAGTTCCTGCCGTGGGACATCGTGGATATGGGCGTGCGCCGCGCACACCTGTGGCACGAGCGTGAGCAGGCATATAAGGCCGAGCTCTCGCCCGACTGCCGCAAGCAGTGCACTGGCTGCGGTGCGCTCTCACTCATGACGGAAGGGGGCAAGTGCGATGCCTGAAAAGCTCAGACTGCGGTTTGAAAAGACCGGCCGCGCGATCTATATCTCGCACCTCGATCTCATGCGCACGATGCAGCGCGTGTTTCTGCGTGCCGACTGCCCGCTGAAGTACTCCGAGGGCTTTAACCCCCACGCGATCATTTCCATCCTGCTGCCGCTGTCCGTCGGCGTAGGGAGCGTGTGTGAGCTCATGGATTTCCAGCTGCGTGAGGATGTGGATCTCGCTGCGCTTCCCGAGCGGCTCACGGCGGTCATGCCCGAGGGCATCCGCGCGCTCGAGGCATATCCGGCCGGACGCAAGGTGCGTGAGCTCAAGTGGCTGCGCGTGACCGGCCGCTATGAATATGACCATGCAGAGCCCGCAGAAATGGCGCAAAAGCTCAGCGCGTTCTATGCGCGCGACGCCATCGTCATCACCCGCAAGACCAAGCGCGGGGAGGGACAGATGGACATCGTGCCCGCGATCGCGGAGCTGCACATCCGCCCGGAGGAGACGTGTGTGACGGTCGAGGCCGTCATCTCCGCGCAGGAGCCGACGCTCAACCCCGACCACCTCGTCGCGGCGCTGCAGCAGCTCGCGCCGGAGCTGGCGCCGGATTTCGCGGCCTTTACCCGGCAGGAGGTTTATACGGAAGATATGCAAATTTTCCGCTGAAAACACTTGCAATCTCAGAAAAGATATGCTATCATCTTATGGCTTGTGCGAAACAGTGTTTCGCAAGATAACGACGGTCCGCTGCCGAGACCGGCTCTGTCCACCGGTATGAACGTCTGATAAAGGAAGGATTTCATTATGGATCTCATCAAAACTCTGACCGAGCAGTACATGAAACCGGAACTGCCGGCCATGCGCGTCGGCGACACCGTGCGTGTCACTGTCCGCGTCAACGAGGGCAACCGCGAGCGTACCCAGGCCTTCGAGGGCACCATCATCGCCAAGAAGCACGGCGGCATCAACGAGACGATCACCGTCCGCCGCATCTCCTACGGTGTTGGCTGCGAGAAGGTTTTCCCGGTGCACTCTCCCACGATCGTGTCCGTCGATACCGTTCGCCGCGGCAAAGTCCGCAGAGCCAAGCTGTACTACCTGCGCGACCGCGTGGGCAAGAGAGCCAAGGTCAAAGAGCTTATCTAAGTGGATACTGCAAAAAAGAGGCTTCGGCCTCTTTTTTGCATTTTCGGGGCTTTTTCGCGGCGCGGTGTGAAAAGAATTCACACAATTATGGTTGCCGAAAACGGGTCTGAGCGTGTATAATGTAGTTTACGAATTTTTGACACCGAGGTATTGAGAAATGGACAGCAAAAATCCGAACGGCGCCAATGCCCGCGCCGAAGTGTATGACTGGATCCAGTGCATCATCTTTGCGCTGGTTTTCTGCGTGCTGCTGTTTGTGTTTGGCGCGCGCATGGTCAATGTCGTCGGACACTCCATGGTGCCGACGCTTGAGCAAAACGACAAGGTCATCATCTCCAACCTATTTTACCACCCCAAGCAGGGGGATATCGTTGTGCTGCGCAAGCAGACGCTCATGGACGAGCCCATCGTCAAGCGCATCATTGCGACCGAGGGGCAGACTGTGGACATCGACTTTGACGACGGTGTCGTCTATGTGGACGGCAAGGCGCTCGACGAGCCGTATGTGAACGCGCCCGTGCACGACCGTGAAAACTTTGAGGGCAAGATCACAGTGCCGAAAGGCAGTGTGTTCGTCATGGGTGACAACCGCAATGCTTCCACCGACAGCCGCGACGCGCGTCTCGGCTGCGTGGACACACGCTATATCATGGGCAGGGTGTATTTTACGCTCTTCCCGGTCAAGAATATCGGAGTCGTGAAATAATATGGCGCAGGATTTTGAAAAATTGAATATACAGTGGTTCCCGGGGCATATGACCAAGGCGCAGCGCATGATCGAGGAGCACATGAAGCAGGTCGATGCCGTGTGCGAGATCCTGGATGCGCGCATCCCGATGGCAAGCCGCAACCCGGACATTGACCGTCTTGCGGGCGATAAGCCCCGCATCGTCGTGCTCAACCGCACCGACCTCGCCGACCCGAAGGCAACGGCGCGGTGGCGCGCTGCTTTTCAGCGGCAGGGCATGACCGTGCTCGAGACCGACAGCCGCAGCGGCAAGGGCGTCAACGGCTTTTCCGGCGCGGTGCGCACGGCACTGCGCGATAAGATCGAGGCGTATGCCGCCAAGGGACAGGTCGGGCGCGCGATGCGCGTCATGGTGCTCGGCATCCCGAATGTGGGCAAATCCACATTTATCAATAAGGTGGCGCGGCGCAAGGCGGCCGCCGCCGGCGACCGGCCGGGCGTCACGCGCGGCAAGCAGTGGATCACGGTCGATCAGGGGCTGGAGCTGCTGGACACGCCGGGTATCCTCTGGCCGCGCTTTGACAGTCAGGAGGTTGGCGAGCTGCTGGCCATCACCGGTGCGATCAAGGCCGAGGTGCTTGACCGCGAGACGCTTGCGGCAAACTTTATGCTCCGGCTCGCGCGGTATTATCCCGATGCTGTGGAGCAGCGCTATAAGTTTCGCCCGGATGCCGCGTGCAATGGCTTCGAGCTGCTGGAGCAGGCGGCGAAAAAGCGCGGCTTTCTCATCTCCGGCGGGGAATATGACCTTGAGCGCATGGCGGGCGTTCTGCTCGATGAATACCGCGGCGGCAAGCTCGGCCGCATCACGCTTGAGATGCCGGAGGCGGAAGCATGACGCAGGTCGATTTGTGGACACTGGAGGCAGAGCTCTGCACGCCCGACACACAGCCGCTGTGCGGCGTGGATGAGGCCGGGCGCGGTCCGCTGGCAGGGCCGGTGTGCGCGGCGGCGGTGATGCTGCCGCCGGGGCTGGTAATCCCGGGGCTGAACGACTCCAAAAAGCTCTCGGAGAAAAAGCGTGAGGCGCTCTATGACACCATCCGTGCGCAGGCGCTCAGCTACGGCATCGCGTTTGCGACCGTGGAGGAGATCGAGGAATACAACATCCTCGGCGCGACGTTTCTGGCCATGAACCGTGCCATCGCGCAGCTGACACCGCAGCCGGGGCTTGCGCTCATCGACGGCAACCGCAGCACCGGCATCACCGTGCCGAGCCGCTGCGTCGTCGGCGGCGACGGCAAATGCGCCGACATTGCGGCGGCCTCCGTGCTTGCAAAGGTCACGCGTGACCGCTATATGCGCGACATGGCGCAGACTTACCCGCAGTACGGATTTGAAAAGCACAAGGGCTACGGCACGGCGGCACATTACGCTGCCATCCGGGAATATGGGGCGTGTCCCATCCACCGGCCGTCGTTCCTGAAGAAGATGCACTGATATGGCCGGTGCAGTCAAGGGAACGCGCGGCGCGTGGGGTGAGGATTACGCGGCGGCCCATCTGCGCCGGCACGGGTATCGCATCCTTGCGCGCAACTACAGCTGCCGCTTCGGTGAGATCGACATCATCGCCTCTGACCGGCACTATGTCGTGTTCGTAGAGGTAAAGCTGCGCGCGTCCGACCGGTTCGTGCGCGCGGGCGCTTATGTGACACCGGCAAAGCAGGCGCGTATCCGCACGGCGGCATCGCTGTGGCTGGCGGAACATGAGACGCCGCTGCAGCCGCGCTTTGACGTGATCGAGATCTACGGCGATGCGGACACGCCGCGCCGCCAGCGCAGGATCAACCAGATCGAAAATGCATTTGAATAACGAGGGAACGGATATGAACTATTTCAGCACAAGAGACCATCAGCACATTGTTTCTGCAGCACAGGCGATCGCCTGCGGCCTTGCGCCCGACGGCGGTCTGTTCGTGCCGGAGACGCTGCCGGAAGTGTCTGCGCAGCAGCTTCAGGCGCTGTGCGGCATGACGTATCAGCAGCGTGCCGTCGAGATCATGCGCCCGTTTTTGAGCGAGTTTTCCGACGAGGAGCTCACGCACTTCACCGCCGCAGCCTACGGCAGCCAGTTTGACGATGCAGCCGTTGCGCCGCTGCGCCGGCTCGATGATACCACCGCGTTTCTCGAGCTCTGGCACGGGCCGACCTGCGCATTTAAGGACATGGCGCTGCAGATCCTGCCGTACCTGCTCACGGCGAGCCTGAAAAAATGCGGCGAGCAGCGGCAGGTGTGCATTCTCGTCGCAACCTCGGGGGATACCGGCAAGGCCGCCCTGCAGGGCTTCGCCGACGTGCCGGGCACGAAGATCCTCGTGTTTTATCCCTACAGCGGCGTGTCGGAGATCCAGCGCCTGCAGATGGTCACGCAGACCGGCAGCAATGTCGCGGTCAGCGCGGTGCGCGGCAACTTTGACGACGCGCAGACCGGCGTCAAGCAGATCTTCGGCGACAAGGCGTTTGCCGGCGCGCTGTCGCAGCGCGGCTGGTTTTTGTCCTCCGCCAACTCCATCAACTGGGGGCGCTTGCTGCCGCAGATCGTCTATTATTTCTCGGCGTACTGCGATGCCGTCAACGGTGGCATGATTGCAATGGGAGATAAGCTCAACTTCGTCGTGCCGACCGGCAACTTCGGCGACATCCTCGCCGGCTGGTACGCAAAGCAGATGGGTCTGCCGGTGGGCAAGCTCGTCTGCGCGTCCAACGCCAACAACGTGCTCACGGATTTCATCCGCACCGGCACGTATGACAAAAATCGTCCGTTTCACACCACGGCGTCCCCGTCGATGGATATCCTCGTGTCGAGCAACCTCGAGCGGCTGCTCTATTCCCTCTGCGGCAGTGACACGGAGGTCGCGGGCTATATGCAGCAGCTGCGTGAGCAGGGACGGTATACCGTTTCCGACGCGCTGCTCGCCAAGATCCGCGAGACATTTGCCGGCGGCTGCTGCAACGACATCCAGACGCGCGAGAAGATCGGCCGCGCGTGGCGCGACCATCGCTATCTGATCGACACGCACACGGCCGTCGCCTACCACGTGCTCGACGAGTACCGCCGCGAGACCGGAGATGCCGCCCCGGCGGTCGTCGTGTCTACGGCGAGCCCCTTCAAGTTCTGCGATCAGGTGCTGCGCGGCATCGGCGGCACGGCCGATGCCTTCGGTCCGGAGCTGATCCGCCGCCTGACGTGCGAGACGCGCATCGATGCGCCCGCGCCGCTGACCGGTCTCGATGCGCGCCCGGTGCGCTTCGGCGGCTGCGTGGATCAGTCGCAGATGCTGCACACGGTGGACGAATTCCTGAAATAACGAAAGAATATGTAACGGACGGGAGACCCGTCCGCTGGGTCAGAACGCCGCGCTGCCTTTCTTGGTAAAGGTACTGCAAAACGTCTCATCCTTGCAGGAACAGGTGCCCTGCGTGTTTTTGACCTGAATGTGGTTCGCGTGGCAGCGCTTGCCGTCGGCATTGTAGGCGCAGTTGCTCACATCGCACGCGACATTGTGCTCACAGCAGTCTTTGGTATGGTCGCTCATGATCGTGCCTCCAGATCAGATTCCGGCCTTGCCGGTCAGATCTATTGTGTGCGGCGGGGCGCGAAATATACGGAGGAACGCAAATGGCATTGTATGCGATCGGCGACCTGCATCTGTCCTTGGGCGCTGACAAGCCCATGGACGTGTTTGGCGGGCCGTGGGAAAACTATGTGGAGAAGATCCGTCTCGGCTTCTCGGCGCTGCATGACGAGGATGTCTGCGTGCTCTGCGGCGATCTTGCGTGGGGCATGACGATGGAGCAGGCGCTGCCGGACTTTCAGTTTATCGAGGCGCTGCCCGGGAAAAAGATCCTGCTCAAGGGCAACCACGACTTCTGGTGGAGCACGGCGAAAAAAGCCTACGATTTTTTCGAGGCACATGATATGCACACCATGGATATCCTGAACAATAACTGCTATTTTTACGGCGACTATGCCATCTGCGGCACGCGCGGCTGGTTTTATGAGGAGGCCAAGGGCGAGGCGCATGACCGCAAGATCATGCTGCGCGAGGTCGGCCGTCTCGAGGCATCGCTCAAGGCGGCGGGGGACAAGACCAAGCTCGTCTTTCTGCACTACCCGCCGAAGTATCAGGGCTATGAGTGCCCGGAGATCCTGCAGCTGCTCGATGCCTACCATGTGCCGCTGTGCTGTTACGGGCATATCCACAGCCGCGGCTGCCGCAGCGCCTTTCAGGGAATGTATCACGAGACGGAGTTTCGGCTGCTGTCGGCGGACTATATTTCCTTTTGTCCGCGCAAGATTCTCCCGTGAAACAGGTGTTGATTTTAGGGTGTGAATCTGTTATAGTATTTAGGCGTGTTCTTTTATACCAATTTTTATGTACACAAGATACCCGGCGATAAATGATTAGAGGAGGAAATCCAATGAACATCCAGAACATTGAAAAGAAAGAAAAGAATATGGCGACCTTCGAAGTGAAGGTCCCGGCCGACGTGTTTGATAACGCGGTCAACGAAGTATATAAAAAGAACAAGAGCCAGCTCTATGTGGCCGGCTTCCGCAAGGGCAAGGCGCCGCGCTCCGTCATCGAGGGCATGTATGGCAAGGACGTGTTCTATCCCGAAGCCATTGAGACGCTGGCGCAGGAGGCTTTTGAGGCCGGCCGTGCCGAGTGCGGCTTTGAGTGCGTCGGCGCGCCCAGCCTGCTCGATCAGCAGATCAACGACGACAAGGAGCTCATCTACACCTTTGAGGTCGCCGTCTACCCTGAGGTCGTCCTCGGCCAGTACAAGGGCCTTGAAGTCCCCCAGAATCATGAGACGTTCGACGAGAGCAAGGTCGACGAGGAGATGCTGAATGTCCAGAAACGCAACGCCCGTCTGATCGACGTTGAGCGCGAGGCGAAGCTGGGCGACCACACCACGATCGATTTTGCCGGCTTCATCGACGGTGAGCAGTTCGACGGCGGCACGGCCGAGAACTATGACATCGAGCTTGGCTCGAACACGTTCGTGCCCGGCTTTGAGGAGCAGATCGTCGGCATGAAGGCCGGCGACGAGCGCGACGTCGTCGTCACCTTCCCCGAGAACTACGTTGCGGAGCTGGCCGGCAAGGAGGCCACCTTCAAGGTCACCGTCAAGAGCGTCAAGGAGCCTGAACTGCCGGAGCTGGACGACGAGCTGGCGAAGGATATCTCCGACTACGAGACCATCGCCGAGTACCGCGATCACGTCCGTGAGGATCTGGAAAAACAGTTCAACGAGGAGCAGGAGTCCGATTACGCGACCCGCCTCATGAAGGCTGCCGTTGACAACATGACCGTCGAGATCCCTGAGCCCATGGTTCTGGCCAAGCTCGATGAGCAGCTGCGCAACTACATCTCCACCATGGGTGTCAGCCCCGAGCTCACCCGTGAGCAGGTGCTCGCCTCCATGGGTCTCGATGAGAAGACTTTCCAGGAGATCATGCGTCCGCAGGCCATGTTCGAGATCAGCACCGACCTGCTGCTCGATGCGATCGTCAAGGCCGAGAACATCGAACTCGACGAGGGCGAGCTCGACGAGATGTACCAGAAGATGGCCGACGAGTACAAGATGGAAGTCGACCAGATCAAGCAGTACGTTGACGAGAAGATCATCGTTCTGGATATGAAGCGCCGCAAGGCCGCTCAGCTCATCCGCGACACCGCGGTGGACAAGGAGCCCGAGGCAAAGGAAGAGCCCGCTGAGGCCAAGGAAGAGGCAGCCGAGTAATTCCCAGAAAGCTGTTTGGATTCCGGGCAGAACGGTTATGCTCTCTTGGATAAGCGAAACACCGAAAGGAGCGTACCATGAGTTTAGTACCGTACGTTGTCGAGCAGACCTCCCGCGGGGAGCGCTCGTACGACATTTTTTCCCGCCTGCTCAATGACCGCATCATCATGCTGTCCGAGGAGGTCAATGACACCACCGCCAGCCTGATCGTGGCGCAGCTGCTGTATCTGGAGGCGCAGGATCCCGATAAGGACATCCAGTTTTATATCAACAGCCCCGGCGGCAGTGTGACTGCGGGTCTCGCCATCTACGACACCATGCAGTACATCAAGGCGGATGTTTCCACCATCTGTGTCGGCTTGGCTGCGTCGATGGGCGCATTCCTGCTCTCGTCCGGCGCGAAGGGCAAGCGTTTGGCGTTGCCGAACTCGGAGATCATGATCCATCAGCCCTCGGGCGGCAGTCAGGGTCAGTGCACGGACATTCAGATCCAGGCACGGCAGATCCTGCGCATCAAGGATCGCCTCAATCACATCCTCGCGGACAACACCGGCAAGCCGGTCGAGACCATCGCCGAGGACTGCGAGCGCGATAACTTCATGACCGCAGAGGAAGCGCAGGCCTACGGTCTGGTGGACAAGGTCATCTATAAGCGATAATCTGTCAGGGGAGGGAACCGCCGTTCCCTCCCTGTTTCAAATGTAGAAAATGTGAGGTTCTTATGGCCAGAAATGACGAAAAGAAGAGCGTGCGCTGCTCTTTTTGCGGGAAACCGCAGTCGCTGGTAAACCGGCTTGTTGCCGGTAACGGCGTCTATATCTGCGATGAGTGTGTGCGCCTTTGCATGAGCATCATCGACGAGGGCTACGAGCCCGAGAGCGTCTCTACGGCACAGGTCACGCTCCGGCGCGACCAGCTGCCGAAGCCGGCTGAGATGCGCGCGACGCTCGATGACTATATCATCGGCCAGGACCGTGCCAAGGTGGTGCTGTCCGTGGCGGTGTATAACCACTATAAGCGCATTCTGCGCGGCGATCAGGACAACGACGTTGAGCTGCAAAAGAGCAACGTCCTGCTCATTGGCCCGACCGGCAGCGGCAAGACGCTCTTTGCCCAGACGCTGGCCAAGATGCTCGACGTGCCGTTTGCCATTGCGGATGCGACCACGCTCACCGAGGCCGGCTATGTCGGCGAGGACGTGGAGAACATCCTGCTCAAGCTGCTGCAGGCGGCAGACTTTGATGTTGAGCGCGCGCAGCGCGGCATTATTTATATCGACGAGATCGACAAGATCGCCCGCAAGAGCGAGAACACGTCTATCACGCGCGACGTCTCCGGCGAGGGCGTGCAGCAGGCGCTGCTCAAGCTGCTTGAGGGCACGGTCGCAAACGTCCCGCCGCAGGGCGGACGCAAGCATCCGCAGCAGGAGTTTATTCAGGTCGATACGACGAACATCCTCTTCATCTGCGGCGGCGCGTTTGACGGCGTGGATAAGATCATCGAGCGCCGCATGGACAAAAAGTCCATGGGCTTCGGCGCCGAGATCCAGAGCGCAAAGGAGCGCAACCTGACCGAGATCATGAAGAATGTGCAGCAGCATGATCTGCTGAAGTTCGGCATCATCCCGGAACTGATCGGCCGTATGCCGGTCATCACGGCGCTGGCGAGCCTCAGCCGTGAGGACATGGTACGCATACTCAAAGAGCCCAAAAACGCCCTGACCAAGCAGTATCAGGCACTGATGCAGTTTGATGACGTTGAGCTGGAATTTGAGGACGAGGCACTGGGCAAAATTGCGGATAAGGCGATTGCGATGGAGATCGGCGCGCGCGGCCTGCGCAGCGTCATGGAGGGCGTCATGACGGATCTGATGTATTCCGTGCCGTCCGACCCGACGATCAGCAAGATCACCATCACCGCAGCGAGCGTGGACGGCTCTGAGCCGCCGCGCATCGAGCATCGGGAGCAGTGAGCCGCCGCTGACTGATCCCTGTACCCCTGAGCGAAAGAGGAATCTGAATGGATAACACAACTTCTATGGAGCATGTGGAATTTACCGACCGGCGCAGCCTGCCGATGATGGCGCTGCGCGGCCTGACCGTGTTCCCGGGCATGATGCTGACCTTTGAGGTCGAGCGCAGTATGTCCATCGCGGCGCTGAACATGGCCATGAGTGACGATCAGATCATTTATCTGGTGCCGCAGATCGACATTGCGACGGATATCCCCACCCCGGAGGATGTCTACGGCGTGGGCACGGTCTGCCGCATCAAGCAGATGATGAAACAGCCCGGCAGCAAAACCGTCCGCGTCATGGCCGAGGGCATCGAGCGCGGCCGGACGCTGGCCGTGCGCACCGATACGCCCTGCTTCGTGGCGGAGGTCGAGCCGCTTGCGGATGTCGCCGAGCGCAAGACTGCGCGTGTCGAGGCACTCATCCGTCATTGCTGCAACCTGTTTGACGCCTATGTGACCGTGTCCGGCAATATGGCGCCGGAGTCGGTCATCACGGTGCTCGGCAGTACGAACGCCGGCTTTGTGTCCAACTTCATCGCGCAGCACGTGTTCCTGCGTCCCGAGCAGAAGCAGGAGCTGCTTGAGCAGACGCGGCCGAGCCGGAGACTGACGCTGCTGTCGAAAATGCTGCTGCATGAGACGAGCGTGCTCGGCCTGCAGCATCAGCTTGAGGAGGCGGCGCAGGATCGCCTCAACCAGACGCAGCAGGAGTATCTGCTGCGCGAGCAGATGAAGATCATTCAGGCAGAGCTCGGCGAGGCGGACGACCCCGACTCCGAGAGCACCGCCTATCGGGAGAAGATCCAGGCGCTGCACCTGCCGGAGGAGTCCGAGCAGCGCCTGCTCAAGGAAGTCGACCGGCTCAAAAAGCAGCCGTTCGGCTCGTCGGAGGCGTCCGTCATCCGCAACTATCTGGATGTCTGCCTCGAGCTGCCGTGGAACACCCGCACCGAGGAACGGCTCGATGTGCGCGCTGCGCGCAAGGTGCTCGATGATGAGCATTTTGGTCTCGAAAAGGTCAAGGACCGCATCACGGAGTATCTGGCCGTGCGCCAGTTCGCGCCCGATGTCAAGGGCGGCGTGCTGTGTCTGGTCGGACCTCCGGGCACGGGTAAGACGAGCATCGCCATGAGCATTGCCCATGCCACGAACCGCAAGCTCTCGCGCATCTCCCTCGGCGGTGTGCACGATGAGGCGGAGATCCGCGGCCACCGCAAGACGTACGTCGGCGCGATGCCCGGCCGCATCATCAACGGTCTGACCATCGCCGGCAGCATGAACCCCGTCATGGTGCTCGATGAGATCGACAAGCTCGGCAGCGACTACCGCGGCGACCCGTCATCGGCGCTGCTCGAGGTGCTCGACGCGGAGCAGAACGATCATTTCCGGGATAACTTCATGGAGATCCCGGTCGACCTGTCGGACGTGTTTTTCGTGCTCACGGCAAACACGCTCGACACCATCCCGCGTCCGCTGCTCGACCGCATGGAGGTCATTGAGCTCTCGAGCTATACCGATGAGGAAAAGCTCCAGATCGCAAAGCAGCACCTGCTGCCCAAGCAGCGCAAAAAGCACGGTCTCAAGCAGGCACAGCTGCGCGTGAGCGACGACGCCATCCGCGAGATCATCACGCTCTATACGCGCGAATCCGGTGTGCGTGTGCTCGAGCGCAGCCTTGCCGCCGTCTGCCGCAAGACCGCCAAGCGCATCGCGCTCGGCGAGTGCAAGAGCGTGCAGCTGCGCGCCGGCAGCGTGGCCAATTATCTCGGCCCCGCGCGCTATGAGCCGGAGCGCGTCTATGCGCAGGATGAGGTCGGCCTCGTGCGCGGCCTTGCGTGGACGTCTGTCGGCGGGGAAGTGCTCGATGTCGAAGTCGCCGTGCTCGACGGCACGGGCAAGCTCGAGCTGACCGGCAACCTCGGCAACGTCATGAAGGAGTCGGCGCAGGCCGCCGTCACCTATATCCGCAGCCGCGCGCAGCTGCTCGGCATCGACCCGGAGTTTTATAAGAACAAGGATATCCACATCCACTTCCCGGAGGGCGCCGTACCGAAGGACGGTCCGTCGGCCGGCATCACGATCTGCATCGCGGTCATCTCCGCGCTCACGAACACGCCCGTGCGCCGCGACCTCGCCATGACGGGTGAGATCACGCTGCGCGGCCGTATCCTGCCGATCGGCGGCCTGAAGGAAAAGACGATGGCTGCCATGCGCATCGGCATCACGACGGTCATCATCCCGCGTGAGAACGAAAAGGATCTGGAAGAGATCGACCCGACCGTGCGCAGCGCGCTCAAGTTCGTCACGACCGACCATGTGGATAAGATCCTCGACGTTGCGTTCGGCCGCCGGTTTGCCGCGGCCGTCAAGGCGGCGCATTCCGACGCGCACGCCGATACCGCGAATGTCAACCTGCGCCAGTGAGGTGAGCATATGCCGACCCTGAACCTGAATAAGGCGGAGTTTCTCAAGTCCGCCGTCAGCCCGTCCGGCTTTCTGGCGGCTGACCTGCCGTGCATCGTCTTTGCCGGCAAGTCAAACGTCGGCAAGTCCTCGGTCATCAACCGGCTGCTCAACCGCAAGAATTTTGCCCGCGTTGGCTCGCAGCCCGGTAAGACCGTCCACGTCAATTATTTTTGCATCGACCGCCGGGCGTACTTTGTCGACCTGCCGGGCTACGGCTATGCCAGCGTCGCCAAAACGGAGCGCGACCGCTGGGGTAAGCTCATGGAGGATTTCTTCGCTGACCCTGAGCGCATCACGCTCGGCATCATGATCGTCGACGCCCGCCACAAACCCACGGCCGATGATGAGACGATGGCCGCGTGGTTCCATTCCACCGGCTGCCCGATGGTCGTCGTGGCCAACAAGTGCGACAAGCTCAAAAAGTCGGAGATCGAGCCGAATCTCGCGCGCATCCGCGCCACTCTGCTGCTGCCGGACGACGCGGTGCTGCTGCCGTTTTCGGCGGAAAAGGGCACCGGGCGCGAGGCGCTGCTCGGGGAGATCCTGCGTGCCGTCGGCTGAATCAAAAACGCTGTGCAGAGCGTGCGATTGCGCGCTCTGCACTTGTTTTTTTGACGGGGACTTGCTATAATGCAATTTCGTAGGAATGGGAGGTGCGTGCGTGAACACACTGCAATCGATCTGGCACGGGCTGGACTGGTCGTATCTGCTCAATATCGTGCTGTCGGTCGTTCCGGCGCTGCTGTGCATCACGTTTCACGAGGTGTCGCACGGTTGGGTCGCATATCGCCTTGGCGATCCGACGGCGAAGGATGCCGGGCGTCTCACGCTCAACCCGCTCAAACATATCGACATGATGGGCCTGCTGATGATGGTCGTGTTCAAGTTCGGCTGGGCGAAGCCCGTACCGGTGAACATGATGCGCTTTCGCAATCCCAAGCGCGGCATGGCGCTCACGGCGCTGGCAGGACCGGCGTCCAATGTGCTGCTCGCGCTGGTGTTTCTGTTTTTATACGGTCTGCTGTACCGGGCGCTGTATTCGGTGCAGTTTCTGCTGGACATGATCTGGCTGACGGCATATATCAGTCTGGCGCTGGCCATTTTCAACATCATCCCGGTCTCGCCGCTCGACGGGTCGAAGGTGCTCTTTGCGCTGCTGCCCGACGCGGCCTATGCAAAGCTCATGCGCTATGAACGCTACGGGATGATCCTGCTGCTCGTGCTGGTTGCGAGCGGCGTGCTCGGCAAGCCGCTCACCACGGTGACGGAGGCCGCGTTTGACAAACTCTTTGTATTTGCGGAGTGGGGCTATGAACTTATCGGCATCTTCGGCTAAGCCGGGCGATCCAACTTATTTTCTCGAGGGCATCATCCACGACAAGAGCGAGATGGCGGATTTTGAAGGTCCGCTGAGTCTGATCCTGCTGCTGCTGTCGAAGAATAAGATCGAGATCCGCGACATCAAGATCTCGGACATCCTCGATCAGTATCTGGAGTACCTCAACGCCATGGAAAAGCTCGATCTCGAGATCGCGAGCGAGTTTGTGCAGATGGCGTCGTATCTGCTTTATATCAAGACGCGTATGCTCCTCACCGAGGAGAAGGAGGTCACGGAGCTTGAGCAGCTCATTGCCTCGCTCGAGCAGCTCAAGTGCAAGGATACGTATGCGGCGGTCAAGACCGTCACGCCGATGCTCGAGGCCGCGGCGCAGACCGGACTGCACTATCTGTCGCGCCCGCCGGAGCCGCTGCCGAAGGCGGCGGGGGAGTACCGTTACCGCATCGAGGAAGCCGATCTCCTGCGCGCGCTGCTGTCCGTGTTCACGCGCGGCGGCACGGCGTCGACGGATGCGCTGCAAATGGCAGCACCCAAGCGCATCATCTACAGTGTGCGCGATAAGTGCCGCACGCTCATTGACGAGCTGCGTGAGCGGGGGAGCATGTCTCTCAATGCGCTCTACGGTCAGTGTGAGAGCCGCAGTGAGATCGTGGCGACCTTTTTGTCCGTGCTCGAGCTGTGCAGTCTCGGTCACCTGATGCTCTCGGAGCAAAACGGTGAATACGTCGCAAGCTTCACGGGCGGCACGACGGACGATATTCTGGAATCCATTGTTGAGTGAGAGTTTTTATGGAACACGATGAATTGCTTTCGGTCATTGAGGCCATCTTATTTGCAGCGGGCGATCCCGTGCCGGCGTCGCGCATCGCGCTCGTCACCGGCGAGCAGACGCAGACGATCATCTCGGCTGCCAAGGAACTTGCTGCGGCGTATGAGGAAAACCGCTGCGGTATGCGCCTGGTGCAGATGAACGATCTGCTGCAGCTTTGCTCCGCACCGGAGTATGCGGATTTCATCCGCCGCGCGCTTGAGCAGCGCAAGCCGCCCAAGCTCTCGCAGCCGGCGCTGGAGGTGCTGGCGATCGTGGCATATTTTCAGCCGGTCACGCGCGCATATGTCGATCAGGTGCGCGGCGTGGACAGCGCCTACACGGTCACGACGCTGCTCGAGCGCGGACTCATTGAGTCCTGCGGCAAGCTCGATGCACCCGGCCGCCCGTCACTGTACCGCACGAGCGCGCTGTTTTTGCGCACCATGGGTATGCAGTCGCTCGACGAGCTGCCTGTGCTGCCGGATCTGTCGTCCGATGAGGGCGCGGAAAAGCTCGAGCAGGCCATCTCGGAGCTGCGCGGCCGCGGCGAACAGATGGAGCTGACCGACACGGAGGAAAAACCGACAGGGGAGTGATGCCGATTGACGGCCCTGTGGATCATCCTGGCGATCGCGCTGGCGCTGACGCTGCTGAATCTGCTGCCGGTCGGCGTGGATGCGGCGTATGCCGAGGGGGCATTTTCCCTCGCGGCGCGCATCGGTCCGGCGCGGCTGCACCTGCTGCCGAAGGCGCCGGATGCAAAGTCCGGGAAGGCAAAACCCAAGAAATCGAAGAAGAAAACGTCTGCCCCGCCGGACGCGCAGACGCTGCTCAAGTTGGCGGAGCTCGGCTTGCAGGCGCTTGATCGTCTGCGGCAGAAGCTGCACGTGCGGCTGCTGCGGCTGGTGTTCGTGTCCGGCGCGCCCGACCCGTATGACACGGCTCTGGCGTTCGGCTGCGTCAACGCCGCACTTGGCGCGCTCACGCCGCTGGCTGAGCGGACGCTGTGCATCGACGAGCGGGACATTCAGACCGGCGTGGATTTTGACGCCGAGCATCCGCGCATCGACGCACGCATCGTCTGCACGATCCGCATCGGACAGATCGCCGCCGTTGCGCTCATATTCGGCGTCGGATATTTGAAGCAAAAGCTGCAGGCAAAGAAGGCTCGCGCCGCGCGCGCAAAGACCGCGCCGGACACGCAGGAAAGGAAGGTCAGCAATGGATAACCAAATCAGCGCAGTCATGACTGCGACCATGAGCAAGATCAAGGAAATGGTGGACACGAACACCGTCGTCGGCGAACCGATCACGACGCCGGACGACATCACGCTCATTCCGCTCTCGCGCGTCAGCTTCGCCTTTGCCAGCGGCGGGTCGGAGTTTCCGATGAAGGAGAACCAAAACGGCGTCGGCTGCGGCAGCGGCGCAGGCGTCAAGGTCGAGCCGATGGGCTTTCTGATCGTGAAGGACGGCAATGTGCGTATGCTCAACGTCATGCCGCCCGCCTCGAACACGTTTGACCGGCTCATCGACATGACGCCGCAGGTCATTGACCGCATCGACCGGTTCATCGACCAGCGCAAGGCCGACAAAGCATAATTCGCGCCCGGAGCGCACACAATAAGCACCGCCCGAAACTTCAAAAGGGTGGTGCTTGTTTTGAAACGGACGATATTTGCGCTCCTGTGCGCGCTCGCCATGCTCTTTCCGTGCGCGCCGCGCGCCCACGCTGCCGGGACGGACAATGCGGCACAGGCCGCCATCGTCGTGCATCCCGAGACCGGAACGGTGCTCTATGAAAAGAATGCGGACGCACGCCTCGGCATCGCCAGCACGACAAAGATCCTGACGGCGCTCGTCGTGCTCGAGCACTGTGCGCTCGAGGAATCGGTCGAGATCCTGCCGGAATACACGGCGGCCGAGGGGTCGTCGATGTATCTGCGCGCCGGAGAGACGTATACGGTCGAGGAGCTGCTCTACGGCATGATGCTCGTGTCCGGCAATGACGCCGCGGTCGCGCTCGCGTGCCACACGGCGGGCTCGGTGCAGGCGTTTGCGGACATGATGAACGACAAGGCGCGTGCACTCGGCATGACCGGCAGCGCCTTTCAAAACCCCAACGGTCTCGATGCCGAGGGACATTATTCCACGGCGCGCGACATGGCGGCGCTCACCTGTGCAGCTATGGAGAACGACATATTTTGTACCATAGTATCAACGCGCAGCGCGACCGTCGGCGGGCAAACGCTCGTCAATCATAACCGGCTGCTGCGCAGCTATGACGGCGCGATCGGTGTCAAGACCGGCTACACGAAGGCGTCCGGACGCACGCTTGTGTCCTGTGCGCAGCGCGGCGCGACGCGCTTTGTCTGCGTGACGCTCTCTGACCCCGATGACTGGAATGACCATGCGCGCCTGCTCGACTGGGCGTTTGCAAACTATGTATATCGCGCCGTCGCCGGAGATACGCCGGTGTATGCCGTGCCGGTGCTCTCCGGCGCGGTGCAGGTCTGCGCGGTAACGCCGGAGCGGGAGACCTATCTGCTCCTGCACCCGGAGGACACGGTGACGCTCACGGCGGAGCTGCCGCGTTTCGCGTTTGCGCCGGTGCAGCAGGGGGCGCGGGCGGGCACGCTTACGGCGATGGGTCCGGCAGGGCAGTGTGTCACGGTGGCGCTGTGCTACCGGGATGCCGCAGCGCTTGACCCGAGCGCGAAGGCCACGCCGTTTGCACGGCTTGGCCGCCTGTGGGCGCGCGTCAGCCGGTATTTTTCCGCTTACTATCCTGAATTTTGAGGTGATGACCATGCAGCAGCGGCTGCAAAAGTGCATTTCCGAGGCGGGCGTTGCATCCCGCCGCGCGGCGGAGACGATGATCTGCGCAGGCCGCGTGACCGTCAATGGCTGTGTCGCGCAGCTCGGCGCGCAGGCAGACCCGGAGACCGATGTCATCTGCATTGACGGCCGTCCGCTGCCGTCCAAAGCGCCGAAGCGGTACATAATGCTCAATAAGCCGCGCGGCTATGTCACGACGCTGCACGATGAGCGCGGGCGCAAAACGGTGGCGGATCTCGTGGCCTCGGCGGGGGAGCGGCTGTATCCGGTCGGCCGGCTGGATCTGGATTCCGAGGGTCTGCTCATTTTGACCAATGACGGGCAGATCGCAAACTGCCTCATGCACCCGTCGCACGAGATCACCAAGACCTATGAGGTCGACGTTGCGGGCGGTGACCTTGCGGCTGCGGCGGAGGTCATGCACGCCGTCACGGAGCTGGAGGGCTATCGCGTCCGCCCGGCGGAGGTGACGGTGCTCGCACCCGGCCGCCTGTCCGTCACGATCCATGAGGGGCGCAACCGGCAGGTGCGCCGTCTGTGTGCGCTCGCAGGGCTGCGCGTACTGCGCCTTGTGCGCGTGGCAGAGGGTGAGCTGCGGCTCGGTACACTCGCGCCGCGCCAGTGGCGGGAATTGACCGGTGAGGAGATCGCCTACCTAAAATCGCACCTTTGAGGCGCGGAAGTTTATGCAAGTTTTTCACGGAAAAATTGCAAATGTTACTTGCAAAATACCCGGAATTTGCTTAAAATATAAAAATACGCTGCATCATGGCGGCAAAAAATGCGTATTTGCAAGGTGAACATATGAAAATGGATATATTGTCTGTTTTGGAACATAAATTTCCCTCCTTTTCGAAGGGGCAGCGGACGATCGCACAGTTTATTCTCAAGAACTATGATAAGGCGGCATTCATGACGGCTGCGCGCCTCGGCGAAGTGACCGGCGTGAGTGAGTCGACCGTCGTGCGCTTTGCTGCCGACCTCGGTTACCGGGGCTATCCCGGCATGAAAAAAGCGCTGCAGGAGATCGTGCGCAACCGCCTGACCTCGGTCGAGCGCATCGAGGCGGCCGAGAGCACCATGGACGGGCACGACGTGCTCAAGGCGGTGCTGCGTGCCGATATCAACAACCTTCAGGCCACGCTCGACGAGATCGATCAGGATTACTTCAATCAGGCGGTCGATATGATCCTGTCTGCAAAGCATATCTACATCATCGGTATGCGCACGTCGACGACGCTGGCGGATTTTCTGGCGATCTATCTTCAGCTGCTGCTGGACAATGTCACCGTCGTCAAGGAGATCGCCGCGCGCGAGGTCTATGAGCAGCTGCTGCGCATCGGTGAGGGCGACCTCATCATCGGCATCAGCTTCCCGCGCTATTCCAAGCGCACGATCAGCGCCATGAAGTTTGCGCGCGACCACGGTGCGCGCTGTCTCGGCCTGACGGACGGCAAGGTCTCGCCGCTCAATGAGATCTCGGACGTCTGCCTGTATACGAAAAGCGAGATGGTCTCGTTCCTCGATTCTCTCGTTGCACCGCTGAGCATGATCAACGCGCTCATCATGGCGGTCAGCGCGCGCGACCGCACGCGCACGTTCGAGACCTTCCGGGAGCTGGAGAACGTCTGGAAGGAATACGAGGTGTATGGAACCGTTGAAAGCTGATGTAGTCGTGATCGGCGGCGGTGCGGCCGGGTCCATGTGTGCGCTCACAGCGGCACAGCGCGGGCTGAGTGTCGTGCTGCTCGAGCCGAATAAGATGCTCGGCAAAAAGCTGCGCATCACCGGAAAAGGCCGCTGCAATGTGACGAACAACTGCGACATCAAGACCGTGCTTGCGAACATCCCCGGCGACGGCCGGTTTCTCTACAGTGCGCTCAACCGCTTGGAGCCGCACGACACGATGGCGCTGTTTGAATCCCTCGGCGTGCCGCTCAAAACCGAGCGCGGCAACCGCGTGTTCCCGGTCTCCGACCGCTCACACGACATTGCCAACGCGCTCGAGCGTGCCTATGCGCACGCGGGCGGACGCATCCTGCACGCCTGTGCGACCGATATTCTGACGCGAGACGGTGCGGTCTGTGCCGTCGTGACCACGGAGGGCACGATCGACTGCGATGCGGCCGTTGTCTGCACCGGCGGTATGTCGTACCCGCTCACCGGCTCGACTGGCGATGGCTATCGCTTTGCGCGGCAGTTCGGCCACACGGTCACACCGCTGCGTGCCTCGCTTGTGCCGCTGGAATCCAATGACCCGTGGTGCGCCGAGATGCAGGGCTTTTCCCTGCGCAACGTGACGCTCACGGTCTATGATGAGCACAATAAGCAGGTCTATTCCGACCTCGGCGAGATGCTCTTTACGCATTTCGGCGTCTCCGGACCGCTGGTCCTGTCGGCAAGCGCGCATATGCGCGACTTCTCGCAGCACACCTACCGCCTGTCCATCGACCTGAAGCCGGCGCTGGATGAAAAGAAGCTTGACGCGCGCATCCTGCGTGATTTTCAGAAATATGCCAACCGCGACTTTAAGAATGCGCTCTACGACCTTGCGGGTCATGCCATGATCCCGGTGCTCGTGCGCCTGTCCGGAATCCCGGAGGACACGAAGGTCAATGCCATCACGCGCGAGCAGCGGCACAAGCTCGTGGAGCTGTTTAAGCATTTTCCGGTCTCCGTGTGCGGTACGCGCCCGATCAGTGAGGCGATCATCACCTCCGGCGGCGTTTCGGTCAAGGAGATCAATCCCCGCACCATGGCATCCAAGCGGATGCCGGGGCTGTATTTTGCCGGAGAGGTGCTCGATCTGGACGCCTATACCGGCGGT
>OGNF01000241.1_pt1 | contig 63422 bp, 53 predicted proteins | sample 1573321 | NCBI WGS metagenome assembly OGNF01 (sample SAMEA2581911, study PRJEB24529) | metagenome | biome: Human gut stool | place: China | collected 2011 | reverse complement strand
GCTGTCTTTTGTCACGATAACACTTGGCTCAGCATTATTTTCCAAGCGATTAGAAGCAGTAGTTCTTCGTTCCGCTCCTAATATCCTATTTATAAATTCAGTAAACATACTTTTTATTATTTCAAGTATTAGGTCTTAAGGTTGTCATAATAGCAAAAACGCGATTTTAAAGTTGGGAGAAAAAAAAGGAAGAGCGCCGTTGACCATATCCGGATCTCAGACACTCTTCTTTGTGAGCATTGTTTCTTCATTGATAAGGCTTTTGGGTGTTCTCGTATACCTTACTATATATAGCGTTCCAGACATGAAAAACGCGCGTCATTTCCAGTCATGCCCTAATCTGTGTAATAAGAGCATGTTCTTGTGAGCATGTCCAATCGATTAATCAAACTAAATTTTTTAAACGATGAATACTAACAAGAAAGAGGTCAAGAGAAAGTCAGAACTCTTGAACCAGATCAGAATTGACCTTAAAACCTGGGAAGAGAACCAGCCTGACTTTGACGAGAACTATTTTGATGAATCAGACGTGATATCCTACTATGAGTTCCTTATTAATAAATACCGGGACAAATGGATTATAATTGACGACACGGAAGGGGGAGATGAGAAATGAGAGAACTGTTTGATATCATTCCGCATTCCACAGGCCCAGGTTTCAGAATGGGATTGAAGACGGGAGAGATAGATGTTCCTGACGAAAGCGGTGGATATATCGTCAGCTCGGGGATGGGTTCGGGAAAGACGGAGAGCATAAAGAGCCTTATCCGTCAGAAATATGATGAAGGGATTCTCTATTGCGTGGATACAAGGGATGAGCTTAAGAAAATGTACAGGTGGATACTTGAGGAGCTTGTACCTGTGACAGGCTTGAAGAGTACTGACGTGATGATGGTTTCCAGTGATCCCGAGTTCTCCCATTTTCTGGACCTCTACAAGGATAACCCCGAGATACTGATGGAAAAGAAAGTCATCCTGATAACCCATGTTCGCTTCTTCACCGACCTGATAAACTATTTCCTTATCTACAGGCCTCAGGGAAAAGTGGATATCTTTGACGGTGATTTCAGGACGTTGATGACAAGGGATGACTTGAGAAGGTACGTTATTTTCGATGAGACTCCTGTCCAGATAAACCCCTTTGTGAAGTTCGACAGCAGTATGCTTGGACTGTTCACAACCGAGGATGATAAGGGTGATATGGTCTGCCGTTCTCCTGAAAGCATACAGCGTTTCTATAACAAGTTCCTGAGAGGTGGCAGGAATGACCTCTTCCCGAACCAGTCTTTCAGGATCAACAGGATAAAGCGTGATGTGGTGCTTGGGCTTGTTCCTCAGTATTACGATTCATGGATGATATCAGATACCGATAGTAAAGAGATCATGTTCTATCCTGTTGACCTCTGCCCCGAAGGTGTTGCAATCTCCACCCATATCCTGGTATTCGAGGGAGCTGGCAATATCCTGTTCAGAGGTTCCACACGTTTTACCCTTCTTGATACGGAGAACAAATACAATACCATAACGGAGTTCAGGAGGATGGATTTCGGACTGCGTAGAAAGAGTCTTGACGAGGTAAGGTTTGGTGAGTTCGTCAAGAGGATAGCCAAACTGATAGACAAGCCTTCACTGGTTGTCTGCTGGAAGGATGTCAATGATGATGATGAAGGTCCGGGAAAATCAGGATATGCGGAACGTTTCAGGAGGTTATTGGTTGCCGAAGGTGTTGGTCCCGGGTTGTTCACCATAACCTACTATGGAGCCACCGATAACAAGAGCACCAATTCATACAGGGACGCGCGGCAGATCTTCCTCTGTGGTGACTGGAACCTGCCCAACACCGAATCAGCCAGGATCAGAAAAGCTTATGGTACCTCCACAGATTCACAAGATCAGAAAGACTGGTATTTCTCACAGCTCATTGCCAGAATAGGTATCAGGAAGCATATCGAGGGTGAGAGATATACAGTTTACTACACTGATGATTTTGATGCAAGGTTCATAGACAGGATGGACTCGTATTTCAATGAGAACAGGATTACAGGCAAGGCTTCTGTCTCTCATAATGACTGGGAGAAGGAACTAGACAAGATGAATATACGCAAGAATCTGAAAAAGGAGATCAGACTGTTGGCCAGGTATGATAAAGATATGCAGAAGGCTATAACCATGGATAGTGAATATACGAAGGAGGTTACTTTTGCCTATCTGGAGGAGATATTGGGTATAAGGAGGTCAGCCAGAGAGAGACGTTACTATAAGAAGCTGATCGAAACCCTGGGTAGACTTGGAATCACTCTGGTTATAAAATGAGGTTCAGCCATCCTTTTTTTCTGATAAGTTAATTAATACAAATATTTCTTAACCCGTACTTTTTTGATGGACACACTATTATATATAGAGAAGTTAAAAAGTACGGGTGATATGTTAATATAGATAAATATGTTATAGAATAAATAAGGTATGAAAGAAGAGACTGGCTACGCAGTCTGCTAAAGTGAGAAGAAGAGGGAAAAAACAAAATAATTCTTCTTCTCTTCTCACTATAGTAGGGTACGTAGTAGCCTCTCTCTTCAATCTCCCATTAACACCAACCATAGCTCCTTTATCGAATTCGAGTGGTTCTTCTCTAGAGACGAAGGAACTGAGAGGACCGGTTTTCTCCCAAAGAAAAGCCTGGTCCGGTCTCTCAGGAAGGTTCACGATACAATAACAATCTAAAATTCAATAATATGATAAACAAAACCATAAGCTACTACTTTAATTCAAGCGATTCAAGAAGCAGGATCTATTATAATTTCGACTATATACTTGAACTTATAGCATCCGATTCCAAACTTTCGGAGCAGACAAATATAGTTAGAAAACAGACAACAGAGAAGGCTTACAAGGAAGAGAAACACAAACTTCCCATGATAGCCCCTTCCGGAATATTCGACTATAGAAACGATGAGCTAAACAACCTGCGCCAGTATTCCAATCTCCTTGTACTTGACTTTGATGATTTCGGGTCACATGAGGCGGCAGGGGAATTCAAGGAAAGACTCATTCAATATGCCAATCCTCTCCATCTTTACGCAGTATGGTTCTCTCCAGGCAACAAGGGAGTAAAAGCTGCTATGATCCATGACAACACCAACCCGGAGCATCATTACAATCTTTTCTGGCAGGTGAAGCTGAGGTTATATCCAAGGACTGACGAATTCGATAAGAGTTGTCATAATCTAAGCCGTACATTCTTCCTGAGCCATGATCCTGAAGTCTACATCAACCCGGAGAAAGATACGTTGGCTCCCTACCACTTTGAATATGACCCTTCCATTCCCGAACCGACAGTAAAGAGTTATAATAAGGGTTGTTCAGGCAGCAGTTTCATTCATACGCCGGAAGAACTGGAGAGGAATACAGGTTTTCAGAGGTTATGGAAAGACAAGACACTGATTAACTACATAGACAGGAAGTGGAGGAAAGATTATCCGCACAGCTATAAAGATGGTAACAGACATAAATCCATCCTCTCAAGAGCAAAATGGTTATGTCTGTATGGAGTCTTATACGATGCTGCACTTGACTATCTCGTCGGTACATTCGGCAGGCATGGTATCTCTGAAGATGATATTAAAGGAATGGTGATCAACAACTATAACGCCAATCGTGAGAGTTTCGGTATCTCAAGAATGGCTCTGTATAATAAGAAAGAACAGGGAGTGGCGTACAGGAATCAGATGTTGAGGGAGAATACGCCGTTTAACAAGATCTAGTTTATAAAAAGAGGTAAGTTTTAAGGAGCTTGCCTCTTATTTTTCTTCTCGGATAAATTGGGGTTCCGGTTAATAATATGTATTTTTGTGGAGATAATAGTGATATTTGCTATACACTGCCGCTTGTGAGAGGTAGTAGTGTATTACTTTTTCCTCTAAAGTTGGACAGCGATTCAACTTCAAATGTTTTGATTTAGAACCTGTTTAATTTTTTCTTGAGTTTGATTTGAAATTATCTTTTCTTGAAAAAAGACGAAAGAGAACTCAAAGGAAACCTGACAAAACTACTTTCTTGAAAAATTTAAGATAACAATAAAAAAATAAATTATGAATAGCCTGATACAATTATTTCATGAAATTCATTTGCTTTTGGAAAAACACGAGCAAATAAGAAAAGAAAAAGGAGACAACTACAATCTTTTTCAAGTAATCAATATGACCAGTGATGAAACAAGAGTACATTCGGCAATGATAGCAGATTTGCTTAATCCCAAAGGAAAACATCAGATGGGCGATGTCTTTCTCCGGTTATTCATTCATTGCCTGAAAACACAACAATTAAATCATGAACTCTCTTTCACTTACAATAAGGCAAAAGTGGAATGTGAAAAATACATTGGTCCCAAAATGGAAAAATCAGGAGGGAGACTTGACATTTACCTTACTGATGGGGTCAATCATATCATAATTGAAAATAAGATCTATGCAGCCGATCAAAAGAATCAGCTTCTTCGTTATCATAATTTTTTAAAACATTATCCTGATAATCATACATTGTTACTATATTTGTCTTTAGATGGAGAAGTTCATGATATGGACAAGACCACAAATGGCGAGAAAGTAAAATTCATTACCATATCCTATACCGATTTTATATTGAACTGGCTGACAGAATGTCGATATATGGCAATAGACAGGCCTTTGATACGGGAAGGAATCACACACTATCGGAACTTAATTAAAATATTAACACACCAAATGGACAATGAAAAGAATGACCTGATTAACCTGATCAGAGATAACCAGCGATATATCAACTATATACCTCAATATAAGGATGCTATACGGGAGGTAGAAATTGGCTTGCAAAAAGATTTTTGGAGAAAATTGGAATGGGCATTTGAGGAAGCAGGGTATGGAGTGATAAAAAAGTCTTTTGGAAACTATAAGTATGCTCTTGATAGAAATAAAGATTATATACGTAAATATTACGAAAATAACAATTGCAAATACCAGTCTATCGAATTTGAACTGGAAAAAATTGGTGATTATCAATTGATGTATGCCGTTCAAGTAGACTGGCGTACATATAGTGGTATTTTACTAAGAGATAAGGACGGGCAACTTTTTAAGCCCGAAGATGCCATAAAGATAAAGAATGGAAAATTACAAGAAGTCATAACCAGGATCGAGCGGATTATAAAGGACTCTCCCGACAGATTTCATTCAAGTAGTAATTGGTTGTTATGGAAATATACCAATCCAACTATCAACTTTCGAAATCTGGATGATAAGGATAGTGCCCTGCATCTAAGTAATATGGAGAAAACTATAAAAAGTATTACAGAAGATACTCAAGATAACATAAATATGATATGGAACAAGGAATGGATATGAACAAATTTATTGTAGCTGGTATAGCTTGTTTTAGTGCTTCTTTTATAACTCAAAAGTAGGATGCTACTATAAGAATGGTGAGAAGTACTTACAAGTAAACAGAATTAAGTTGAGTTTCATGTATCATCGCTTGGGATAAGTGATGGTGTTTTTTATTCCCCTTCTTTTCTGTCATTACCGACAGTCGGGGAATAGTTCTATTAATCCGGAAGAATTTTTTCAAATATCTGTCAGGGGCAGATACGGATAACTGACTTTTCCTTCCATAGCCTTCGGAAGTTTACTCCTGATTATATCCTCATCCCCCCAATTTACATATACAACTTCTATAGCATCACAGTACCGGAACGCATGTTCTCCGATATGGACGGTTGGAGAAAGAAGGGTTATTCGGGAAAGCTTGGAACAGTTCTGGAAAGCCATGTTGTCTATCTCCGTAACTCCCTGTGGTATTATGATCACCTTGAGCTCCTTATTCAAGGAAAATGCATCTGCACCTATCGTTCTCAGACTGCCAGAAAAATCCAGTTCTTCCAATGAACAGTTTTTGAAAGCAGATGGTCCGATTGATTTTAAACATTTTGAGAAATCTACAGTTTCCAGATTTTTACACGCAAAAAAAGCGGCGTCACCTATTATTCCAACCTGTGATTTCGACATGTCAACAGACCTTATTTTGGTACACGTACTGAAAGCACGTTCCTTGATACAGGTCGTTTCCGATATCACTTCATAATCAGGAACCGTGCATGAACGTCCGTCAGTCAGAACCAGTTCTTGCTGTGCATTCACTTTATATACCACTCCGTATTCTGAGCGGTGTTCGTCTATTTCATCTTTTAAATCCATATTCTTTCAGTTTAATATTGGTTGTTGCAGGGAAGCTCTCCGGCCAGAACTTCCCATCATCCTTCATTTCTCACTCAAACATATTATAATCACTTCCCACGAAATTGTCTGGAAGAGTACTGCGGTCCAGTTTAAGCATCCCCACCACAGAATCTTTCAGGTAAATCTTTGGCTTTTCCGGCAACTTCAACAGTTCATCCACAAGATCCTGCACATCATCCTTCCCATAATCCTTCTTTCCGGACAACAGACCAACCTTGTAGAGATCACAGAAACCAAGAGTATCCTTGATCACCTGCAATGAAGTTTTAGGATCAATGACAGGCTCAGCACTCACGAATATCCTGTAACCTCTCTCATGAAGCAGTTTCATGGTCTTTATACGGTCCAGGTTCGGTGACGAGTTTCCTTCCAGTTCGTCGTACCCGGTAAGGGTGAATCCGAAAGCGATATGTCTCTTGCAGACCTCATCATCATAACCCTCCACAGCCGAGAGAAGCCTGAAGAACTCATCCACAAAATCAGCACGCTTGGTCAGCAGCTTCACATTAATCCCTTTCTCCATACATATCCCCACAGCTTTCACCGTCAATCCCATCGTTTCAGGAAGTAAAGGATCGGTGGTGAAGCAGAAGAACAGTCCATGTTTCATCAGCTCGGGAAGATTCCTGAGCACTTCCTTCCCGAACTGCTCCACTGCGTCATCCTCATCCCTGAAAGCCTTCTGAAGGGTTGGTGTCGGGGTATAAATCTTGGCGTTCCTTCCCTTTTGCAAATAACAATAGGAACACTGGTTACTGCATCCGTTATAGAAATTACAGGCCCATTCACCATATTCCTCAGCTTTTCCATTAGGCTGGTATATGGCTTTTCCATGATATTTGCTATTCTCAGGAACAGGAACATCCCCGGTTACAGCAGCCTCCTTCTTTTCTACAGACCTGCCATTAAATTCCTTCCTGACCTCACAAGCTTTCTTCTCATATTCGGTTCTCAGGCTCTCGTCTTCAATATCCTTGCTGAACTTGTTCCAGCATTCCTTCAACAGCCTGACCTTCTCATTATTATCCTTCTCACCTGCAACGCTTTCAGCATCTGTTTTGTCCAGGGTGGTGAAGAACAGGATCAGCGCATTGACCACAGCTTCCTTCATGCTGTCGCTGCACGCATTATAGATCTCGATGAACATATTGATGGATGCATTGTTCCTTACCATCTTCGGGATATCACGCCAGCACACCCTGAAAGCATGAAGGATGCGCTTGCCTCTCTCGATGTTTTCTTCCACACCTTTCAGAACTGTGGGAAGACCTTTCTCGGGATCATCCATATACTCCGACAGCATTCTTTTCTTATAGGTATCGGAAAGGTTAAGGATGGTGTATGAATATCTCTCACACAGTTTATACTTCTCCTGCCATTCAACCGCAGTGGTGAGATTGCTTTTTTCATAACCGGTCTGCGCTGCTATGTAACGTGAGCAGTCCTTTGAATCCCAGTTACGGTTGTTGGTGTTCCTGACATAGATCCAGCGGTCTATGGGAAGATCAGTCTCCACGTGTCTGAATCTCAGGGTGTGCTTGTAGCTCTCATCCTCTGAAAGCAATTCTACGTGTGCCTGTACCCTGTGAACTCCGTCAGCAACAAAGATAATCTTGGGAACTTCGGGAGAATCCTTGGTATATTTTTTATCTCCATCGTTGAGATCAGTCAGTTTACGTTCAGGATAAGCTTCAAAATATTCCGCTCCAAAGAATATGGAAACGGGTTCTATACAGCCGTCTTTTTCCAGGCTGCCTTTCAGTTCCTTCAGGTGGGTTTTGTTTATCACCCTTCCGAAACTCTTGTCAGCGGCCAGTATGAATCCGGCTGACTTAAATTCCTCAAGTGATACGGTTCTTCCATCCTCTATCTTTTTCAGGATCACTTCTCTCCCCATGATCCCTTCCTTCTCATTTGTATTACTACCTACCTTTTCTGTCATTCCTTTGTGTTTTTTATAGTTCTAGTTCTATCAGGAGGCCGGTTCATCATCTTCGGTTCAGGTCTGTCAATCCCCTCCTTCGGATTGGAGTATAAAGATAAGGAATATTAACAGGAAAACAAAGTTTTCGCATGAATATTTTTATAATATTAGTCTGAATATCAGGAAAGGAACTTATTTCATTAAAGGAGCACTTTATAATATTGAATACCTTCCCAATCAGGTATTACATCTCCAACAATCATGCACGGATGACATTCACTCATCCTTGTCTCGTTTCCTATACTCCTCCAGTTCCTCCATGCTTCTGATATTCAGCACCTCCACGAATTTCAGGACCTTTTCATCGCCTTTCATCAGGGATTCGAGCCTGCCCTCCTTCATTATCTCCCCATTGAAAAAGATGTTCCTCAGGCCCAGTTCTGTTATATTGTTCTGGAACATCTGTATCAGTACCGCGTCGTTCCGTTTGAATGCGATGAACCACACGACTGCGGTGATTTTAGCTATTTTGTCCCGTAGCTCCGTATTATTCTTATATTTATCCAGGTCTATCCCTTCTATCCTGTTGATATCCTTGAGTATCCTCACAGCTTCTTCGGTGTCGGGAAGTTTGATGATGTCTATACCCTTATTTTTCAGCTTGGAGAGTTTCATCAGAAGATCACCGGCAAAAACATGGTTGAATACATCCGTTTTAGATTTAACAGTAGGAACGGATGTCGGCACGTTTTCTTTGGTTTCAGATTGTTCACCCATATTGAATATTTTACCACTCAAATTCTTGGTAAAAGCGTCTGTTATCTTTCTGCTCTTGTCCTTGGCCTTCAGATGTGTATATACCTCATCCACCATCTTTGTGTTTTCATGTCCTGTCGCTATAATTAAATCCTCCTTAGAAACGTTATTACGACACATAATGGTAATGAACGAGTGCCGTGCGACGTGCGTGTGTATCAGTTCATATAATGGTTTAGTCTGCCTGACCCCATTTTCCTCATAAGTTACAGGTTCGTCCAGTCCTGCATCTTTAGCTAGCTTTTTCAGCTCTTTGTTTAGTTCCGTTCTTTTCTCCTTGTAATATCTGATCTCCACGCCTGTATATTTATTGATGATCTCTTCTGCCAATGGAAGCAGAGGAATGATGGCCGTTTTTCCTGTCTTTTGCTGTACGATGGATATGGTATGATGTTCATCGTCTTTCTCATTATCACCGTTAAAAAACTTCTGCATGTCACTGATACGTTGACCGACTAGGCATTGTAATACGAATAGATCTCTTATCTCTGTATATTTTTTTATCTGTTTCTCTGTGCCTGTTATCTTATATTCATAGAGCTGTCTGATCTGTTCCTCAGTCAGAGCTACTTCCTTGTTACGTGCAAGTTCCTTGTTGGATGGGTCCTTTACCAGATCGAAAGAGTCCAAATTGCTGTCCGACCATTTAAAAGGGATATCCAGTCGTTTGGATGCTATTTTCAACGTAGGGAAGAACGTACCGTGAATGATGTTTTCTATGGTTTTGGAGGATCTTTTATTATCAACAAGATATTGTTGATAACTGTTGAATGTGTTTAAGTTCATGCTTTCCCATGTGTCAGGAATGGAATTATCCTTAAGGAATTTCTCGAATTTATTAATGCTCTGATAGTATTGCTCTTTGGAACTGTCCTTGAGCCTCTTTTTCTCCTGTATGATTTGTTTCATTATGAAGGTGGCTGCTTTTTCCATTCTTTTTTTCATGATATCCTTGTAAAGATGTTTTTTGAGTAATAAAATAGCCCTGTCCTCTATCTCTTCAGGGTGCTCACAAAGATACTGCTTGTATTCCGAAAAATAAAGTTTCATCTTCTCAATCTGCTTGTTTACTATCGCATTGTTCTCATTATCCAGCTCGGTCAACCTGCAACTGATATATGCTTGCTGCTTCTTTATGTTCCACTGGTCAGGATACACTTTAACCCCCAGCGAGAATTTTATTGCTTTCTTCTGGATGCGTGTGACGAAATAGACATTAGTAGGCCTTTCAGACTTGGGCTGTCTTAGGTTGAAACTACAACCGATTTCATTAATAAATACTTGTGCATTCATAATCCGTTCTTTAAAAGTGTGTTTATTTTCGTTCTTCAAAACCGTTCTTTTTATGCGTACAAGTGTGAATTTTGTTAATTTAAAAGCCCCCTACAGTATATTAGGGCGAAACTTTGTGAAATCGAACAAATGTGTTATATTTGAACGATTTTAATAAGCTTAACTATGGCAGAGGATATAAAATTCAGGCATACTATGCCGGTGCAGATACGATTCAGCGATGTGGACCAGTTTGGTCATATGAACAATTCAGTTTACTTTTCTTTGTACGATTTGGCAAAGACTACTTATATAAAAGATGTATTAGGCAGTGCCGACTGGAGCAAGCTGGCTATTGTGGTAGCCAATATCAATGCAAACTTCTTTATGCCGGTATTTTTCTCGGATCATCTGGTGATAGAAACGGCTGTGGTACATTTGGGGCATAAGAGTTTTACCTTGTTGCAGCGTGCCGTGACTACGGATACCCATGAGGTGAAGTGTGAGTGCCGCACGGTGATGGTAGGTTATGACCTGGCTACCAAAGAACCGAAATTGATTTCCGAGGATTATAAGGAGGCGATTTGCAGGTACGAGGAAAAAACATTGGAGGAACTTTCAAAAGAACGGAAATAGTTATTGATTTTCTGTGTTATTGATGTTTTATCAACTATATGCATAATGAATAAAGGTGTATCTCACGACACACCTTTATTTTTCTATGTTAAAACATCTGTCCTGAAAACTAAACAGGAGGATTTGGCTTATTTTTTCCCGTATCCCGGAGTTTGAGTTAATAACGGATTCACATTCAAAGTACCGATATTAACCGGCCAAAGCATTTTATATGCTTCTTCTGTACCGAGGATAGGATTTGTGCCCGGATAGTTGGCATTGGCAGAAAAGACCAAAGAACGTCCGGATGCATCGTGCATACGCAATACGTCAAACCAGCGCTTGCCTTCACTGACAAACTCTTTGTCCCGTTCCTGCAAAATGGCTAGTTCATTTTCCGCATAGCTGCCTTCCGTGTATTTGTTTTCTTCAAAGGTGTCTCCGTATGCACGTTTGCGTACTTCGTTGATATACGAAGCGCAAGGGTTGTTCAATCCGTTTTCAATTTCCGCCATCATCAGTAACGCATCGGCATAGCGGTAAACGGGGATGTCCGAAATATAGATGCGGTTGTCATTGGAATTGATTGTACCTATACGTTTTTTCATTACGCATCCGAATTCGCTGAGCGTGCCATTATCATTTTTCATGTAATACTCCATGAATGTGGCATCACGGCGGCTGTCTCCTTCTTTGAACGTTTTCCAGAAATCTTCAGTGTACTCGTCACGGAATACTCCACCGGTACCTTTCAAGTTTAAGGTATCTTTTTCAATCACCTTACCGTTACGACCATATGCTTGCCCCAGAAATACAGCATCCTGATAAAGGAATCTGCCTCCGTCATTGCTGGCCTCACCTTCTATAAACGGCATGGCGAAAATAATCTCAGTGTTCTTTTTATTGTCGCATGAGAAGATGGAGGCAAAGTTGTCCATTAATTCAAAATGTCCTATGATCCCGGATAAGGCAGTCTTGGCAGTCTGTAAATCGGTTGCCCCGGTTGCTGTGAATCCGGTGATGGATACTTTCGCTGCCCACATATAGATTTCTGCTTTAAGCATCAAAGTGGCATAGCGTGACCAGTCGTATGCATCAAAAGAGGTGTTATTTCCGAAATAGTTTTCGGATTTATTAATATCCGCTTTGATAAACTCCATGGTGGCTTCGGGTGTGGCGCGCTCCACATAGAATTTGTCTGCCGATGGTTTGCCGTCCAGTATATCTACTTTGGTGATGAGAGGTACTCCCCCGAAAGTTCTGTATAGCATGAAGTAATACAGGGCTCTCATGCCATACGCTTGTCCCAAGTACCGGCTCCGGGTTGCATCATCCAGAAACGTACACCCATTTTCTACTTCTTGGATAAAATGGTTTACTTGCATGATGGGAGAGTATAGCCCGTTCCAATTGGATATGCCGGGAATATCTTCCGAGATATTCTGTGACCGGATATCGGCATAGTTCAAGCTGGTGTTCAGCGAGGAGGTGCCCACACGTTGTGTGCCGCCGCGGAGTTCGCCCAAGGTGTAGAACATGTCATAGTAACTTCTTAATTGGGCGTGCAGACCCAACATGAATGCTTTGGGCTGGGAAGCTTCTTTCCAGAAATTTCCGGCTCCATAATAATCTTCCGGTGCCAGATCCAGTGCGTCACAGGACGGTTGGAGAATGGTCATCACACATATTGAAAGGATATAGAATATTTTTTTCATAATCTGTTAGAGTTTATAAGTTTAGAAAGAAACGTTTACGCCGAGAATGACAGTGCGGGGCAATGGGTATCCACCATTGTTGTCTGTCTTTTCCGGAGAGAATAAATGTTTGGCTTCTGTCAGGTAACCCAGGTTCTGACCGGTTACCGAGAGCATGACTGAGCCTAGTCCTGCTTTGCGCACCCAGTTGCTTGGCAGATTATATGACAAGGCTATTTCACGGAAAGACAGATAGTTACCGTTGTAGGCAAACATGGAGGATTGACGGCAGTAATTGCGCTTGCCCAACTGGTCGGCCCATACATAAGTAGGATATTGTGCACCGGGATTTTCGGGTGACCAGGTGTCGTGGGTTTCCGCAATGGTGTTATAAGTACCTTGTGCGCAAGACATGATCCACATGGTTTTCCAGTCTACCGCTTTGAAACCAAGCGCATAGTCAAAACGTGCTGATAAAGTAAGGTCTTTCCAGGTGACTGAAGTATTGATACCTCCTGTCCATTTGGGTACAGTGTTGCCCACTTTCACCATGTCGTAATTGTCGATGATGCCGTCACCGTTTACATCCTTCCATTTCACATCACCCGGCTGGATGCGGAGAGAATTCGCTTTCTGATTGGCTGTTAGTTTGTTATATCCTTCCTCACCTCCGTAAAGGGGACGGTTGCTTGAGCCGTTGTTACCACTTGACAAGTCGATCAGTCCTCCTGGTATTTCATCTTCGGAACGATAGATTCCTTCGGCTACGAACATGTACAAATCACCTGGGCGTTGTCCTTCCTGATAACCGCCTACCCATGCTTTTTCATAGCTTCCGTCCTCCAGCTGGCGTCCGGTATATACTTGAAATGCATTTTGACGGTTTCTTTCCAGACCGTTGTCGGGCAATGCCACTACTTTGTTTTTATTTAATGCGCCGTTCCAGTTCAGATTCCATTTCCAGTCTTTGGAGTCGATAACTTTGAATGCCAGTTCGAATTCAAAGCCTTGGTTCTGGAACTTACCGTTGTTGGAGGTAAAGGAAGAAACACCCGAAGTAGACGGGATGGTGATGTTGGCATACTTGTCACTGGTCAGTCGGTTGTAGTAAGTCAAATTGGCATTGATGCGGTTGGCCAGAAAGCCTAGGTCCAGACCGATTTCGAAAGTTCTTGACTTCTCCCATTTCAAGTAGGGATTAGGAAGGTTGTTTAACAGGAAGTAAGCGTTGCCGTTGTATTTGCTGCCTGCATAAGCACCTTGTACTGTGTAGTTTCCTACAAAATCTTTGTTTACATTACCATTCAGACCGAAGCTGGCACGCAATTTACCGAATGAGATGATATCGGCCCATTCACTGGCAAATTTTTCTTTGGAGAACACCCATCCGGTAGATACTCCGGGGAAGACACCCCAGCGGTTGTCTTTGGCCAGTTTGGAGTAGCCGTCCCGTCTTAGAACAAAAGACAGCAAGTATTTTGACTGGTAGTCATAATTTACACGACCGAAGAATGACATGATACGCTGGCGGCTGTGTGAGGAGTCTATGCTGCGTTTGCCTTTGTCATCACTGGTATATTCCAAATCGCCGAAAGCGTCACTGGGAGCTCCCGATCCTGAGGCACTGAAACCTTTATAATATGAGTCGTAGTACTCGAAGCCGGCCATGGCATCCAGATAGTGGTCTTTGTTTATTTGATAGTTGTAGTTTAACACTGCATTATAAGTTTGGTCCAATGTGCGTCCGTAGGAAGCCGAGGTGCTGTGTGAGGTTACCCAGTTTCCGGGAGAAGATAAATAATCTTTGTTGAAAGCTTCATATTTTTCTTCTGAATAGAACCAGATGGCGTTCACTTTTAATGAGAGTCCTTTCATGATATCTGCGGTAAAAGATTGGTTCATGGTGAACTTGTCTGTATTGTTGTCACGGACAAACTTGTCAAAATTGATTTGTTGGTTTCCGTCGCCTGAATTGGGTCCCAAAAGCATTTCACCGTCAGCATTATATCCACGGAAAGTGGGAGGTAATGATAAAACGCGTGAGAAGTAGTTGGCTTCTGCGCTTTGGGTAGGAGGAAGATCGTTCCAGGTTGCATCTGCAAAGTTGAAGCTGGAGTTGGAGGTTAACCATGGTTTCAGCTTGTAATCGGCATTGAATGTGAAAGTGATACGTTGGTACTTGTTTCCTACGGCTGTACCTTCACTATGGTTGTATCCCAAGCCTGCATAGTAGTTTCCCTTTTCATTTCCTCCGCTTACACTCAGGTTGTAGTCTTGTGAGAAAGATGGGGAATTGATATTGAAATCCGCTATATCTGTATTCTTGAAAATCAGTTGGTCTCCATAAATAGGATCAGTCATGGTTTCCCATCCTTGGTTGAGCAGGAAAGCCAGATCGTCCGAATATTTCATGGTACTCCATATAGCCTGGCTGTTTTCGTTTCCATTCAGCGGGATTGTCTTGTCATCATCTGCCCAATATTTGTTGCCTGTTCCATAAGGAGTGGCACCGGTCAGACCGGTCAGTGAAGACCATCCTTGTACGGCCGATCCGTCCGGATGTTTCATGTCTCCCGTGTAAGCATTCATGTAACCAGTGCGCATCCAGTAAATGTAATCACGCGCATTCATAAAGTTATAAGAGTTGTGGAAGTAGTTCCAGCCTAGTTTGGCCGAAAGCTCTACACGTGTACTTCCCTCTTTGCCTCGTTTGGTAGTGACTAGTACTACACCGTCATTGGCTCGGGCGCCATAGATGGCGGTGGCTCCGGCATCTTTTAATACTTCCATGGATTCAATATCGGCCGGGTTGATGTCACTTAAAGAACCGCGTACTTGGCCGTCTACCAGGATTAAAGGTGAACCTGAACCGTCAAAATTAGTACCTCCTCGAAGTACCAAGGTAGGAGCTGCTCCCGGATTACCGGAAGTCTGGCTGACGGACAGACCTGCCACGGCTCCTGATAAGGCTTGTGCCGGATTGGAATAAAGTCCTTGTTTTAATGTTTCTTCTTTTACCTTGGAAATGGAGTTGGTTACTTTTGTGCGCAACTGTTTGCCGCCATATCCGGTTACAACAACTTCTTGGAGCATTTCTGAGTCTTCTTTCAATGCTATTTTAAAAGTTGACTTTCCCTTTACGCTTAAAGTTTGTGTCTGATAACCGACAAATGATACTCTGATACTGCCATCGTTGGCTACGGAAAGTGTAAAATTACCATCTAAGTCGGTAACTGTACCATTCGTGGTGCCTGTTTCTACAATACTGGCGCCAATAACCGCTTCACCTGTGGCGTCTGTGACCACACCCGTGATTGTTTTCTTTTGTGCCATGGCTCCTATGGAGCATAACAGGCAAAAAAGCATGAATAAGGTTTTCTTCATAGATTTGTTTTTAAAGTTACTGTTTGAAGTTCTACCAGAACTACATTTTTAAATTAAGATTATATCACATCGCAAATATAGGATATTTTTTATTAAATCAACTTTAATTATAAAATTATTTTTTGATATACGACACAAAAAGTACAAAACGGTCAATATTTACGGATAAATAAGCTAAATAAAAGTATATAAAAAGGGATATCTTTTATCTTTTTCCGCCTCAAAGTAGCATAACAGTAGAAATTCAGTAGAAAAATCCTTTTAAAATTCCTTCTTAAATAAAATAAAATACAATCTATTTTCCCTTTATGGACACGGAATAGTTCTGGTAGAACTTATCCTATAAAGGAAATCTCTTTATTTTGTTAAATGAATTTTATTTCAGCCTTTGGAGATGAAATAAATTATTTGGAGAAGTATCCTTGTGCAGATAGTGCAGGGAGTGGTTTGTTTATGGGCACATGGGGACATTTATTCTTTTCATAGTCGATGGTTATACATATATTTATATGGATATGTATGGACTTTGAAATGGCAAGTATAACTAAGGTAGCTGAAAATGTATCTGATAACGAAGAAGCGGAGGTGATATGAATATAGAAGACCATCGTTTAAAAAGGTCAGATGATCTTCTTGAGTGATGAGGCATTAATAAAGTTCTTTATGTACCAACTCTTCAAACAGCAATGCATATTTTGCGACGACTGCTTCGGCGTATTTCTTCCCTTTTCCGGCACTTGCTTTTTTAGGATTGCCTATACCGGTATCTTGCGAAACGTTTTGCCAGTTTCTCGGAATCCATGCCACTTTTTCATTCAGCATTTGCGAAGCGAACTTCTTATAATTTCCATCTCCGGCTTCATCCAGGTTTACCAATTCCGGATGATAATGCATCATAACAGAAGTTTCCAATTCATCTGCATGGTCACCCGGTTCATCAAAGTACTCTTTAGCAGGGATAAAGGCAAACCATTCGCTGCTGGCTATCAGGAAGTCGGGATAGTCCAGTGACAAGTCACGTATCATACTTTTGAATGTATTGCCGCCATGTCCGTTGATAATGACCATTTTGCGGTATCCCTGGGCGTATAGAGAGGCAACTAGGTCGCTTAAAATCGCTTTTTGCGTTTCATAGCGATAATGGATGCAGAAATCCAGCTCGCGTTGTCCCGGATTCTGTGAACCGGCAGTGACGTAAGGCATGACCATGCAACGAATACCGTAATGTGTTTTTGCCAGTTTTGCAGCATCTAGTGCGATGTCGTGGCTTAGAATACAGTCTGTCAGATAAGGCAGGTGCAGATTATGCGGTTCGGTAGCTCCCCAAGGGAGGAGGACCAAATCATATTTCAATGGTTTTACCTTGCCGTAACAGGTTACGGCAAGGTCTAGTTCTTTATCCATTATTTATAAGAATTTTTAAAGATATGCAGGATTTCTTCGTCTGTAATCGGGCGTGGGTCGAGAGTGAACAGTCCTCCCATCGTATCTCTTGCATTTTGCAGAAATTTGGGGAAATCTTCGGATTGGATACCAAATTCGCTCAGTTTGATAGAATGTACTTTACATTCTTTTTGCAGTGTAATCAATGCATCAATGAAATCGGACGGACGGTTGCTCTTTTTCTGGGTCATCATTTCAGCCATTTTCATGTAACGTTTTGTACAGTCATGCCGGAAAGTTTCGAAGTATGCCTCAGACAAGGCAATGAGTCCTGCTCCATGAGGAAGTTGTGGATAATAAGCACTCATGGCATGTTCTAATGAATGTTCGGAAGTGCAGCTTGAAGTGGCTTCCACCATGCCTGCCAAGGTGCTGGCCCAAGCAATTTTGGCACGCGCTTTCAAATTCTTTCCGTCGGCTACGGCTACTGGCAGATATTTGTAGATCAGACGGATGGCTTCTAAGGCGTAAAGATCACTGATGGGTGTTGCACAATTGGCGATAAAACCCTCTGCGGCATGGAAGAATGCATCGAACCCTTGATAGGCGGTGAGGTGCGGGGGAATGGAAACCATCAGTTCCGGGTCTACAATAGATAAGGTAGGGAAGGTCAGCTGACAACCGAAGCCTATCTTTTCTTGAGCCGTTTCGTGGGTAATCACTGTCCATGGATCCATTTCTGTTCCGGTTCCGGCGGTAGTAGGTATGGCGATAATGGGAAGTGCTTTGGTAACAGGGCGTCCTTTACCACTACCCCCTGATACATAATCCCAGTAGTCACCATCGTTGCAGGCCATAACAGCTATACTTTTGGCTGAGTCGATGGAACTTCCGCCTCCCAGTCCTACTACAAAGTCGCACTTTTCCTCCCGGCAGATGGCGGCTGCTTCCATGACGTGTTCTTTGATGGGGTTGGGAAGGATTTTATCGTAAACCAGTGTTTCTACATTATTCAGTCTTAATTGGGCAAGTACTCTCTCCAAATATCCATATTTCCGCATGGAAGTTCCGGATGAGATGACGACCAGTGCCTTTTTCCCCGGTAATTTTTCACTGGATAATTTCTTGATTTCTCCGCAGCCAAATACTAATTTGGTAGGGATGTATAAACTAAATACAGGATTTGCTTTCATGTTCTTTCGTATTTAAAGTTTCACTGGTAACAAATGTAGGAAAATAATAGTTTGCTTGTTTAAGTAATTTGTTAAATTTTACATACTGCCGGATTGTATTCGTTTTCTTTAATTCAGTTTGAGATAGATACGTTTTTTCGATTATACTCGAAAAAAGAAATAAACAGTGCTTTTTTTTCGATTATACTCGAAAAAAACTATCTTTGTGGGAAAAGATTCGAGTATGGACGATAAATGGAAAGCTTTAGAAAAGTATAACCTTTGGGGTGGAAATACGTATCAATTGGGACTGGAACGGAAATCTTATACCGACAAGATTGGCAATTTTGTGGGGAATAACTTGGTGAAGGTACTTATAGGACAACGTCGTTCGGGCAAAAGTTATATTCTCAGGCAAATTGCTTCAAGTCTTGTCTCGGAACGAGGAGTAAATCCGGCTAATATCCTATATATAAATAAGGAGTATCTGGAATTTGATTTTATTGATGATTATAAAGCATTGGAAAGTCTGTATCGTTTTTATCGGGAAAAGCTTAAACCGCAAGGAAAAGTATATTTGTTTTTCGATGAAATTCAAAATGTGGATGGCTGGGAAAGGTTTGTAAACTCCCATTCGCAAGACTTTGTCGAAGAGAGTGAATTGTTTATCAGCGGTTCTAACTCTAAAATGCTTTCCAGTGAACTTGCCACTCTTTTGTCGGGACGTTATGTAGAATTTCATATATTCCCCTATAGTTATGCTGAATATTTACAGTTGATGCAGCAACCTGCCGGTCGGGCTTCTTATTTGGCCTATTTACAGAAAGGCGGTTTGCCCGAATTGTACAACCTGCCCACTGTCGAGTCAGAAAAACAGTACGTCGCTTCTGTGAAAGATACGATTTTGTTGCGTGATATAGTGAAGCGTAAACCCGTTCGTGATGTAAGGTTATTGGATGATATTTTTATTTATTTGGTGAATAATGCGTCCAATCTGTTTTCCGTTCAGCATATTGTTAATTTCTTTAAATCCAAGAACCGGAAGGTGAGTTATGATACCTTATCTAATTATCTAGGTTATATAGAAGAAGCTTTTCTTGCTTATAAAACAGAACGTTACAATATAAAAGGAAAGGATGTGGTGGCAGGTAATTGCAAGTATTATCTGAATGACTTGTCCTTTAAGAATTTTCTTTATCCGGGCTTTGCTTATGGAGTCGGGTATTTGTTGGAGAATGCAGTATATTTGGAACTTCGTCGTTTAGGCTATATTGTATATACAGGTTCTTTTCGGGATAAAGAAGTTGATTTTGTTGCTATGAAGGACGATAGAGTGATTTATCTTCAAGCAACTTACATGTTGGAAACGGCACAAACCATGGAACGGGAATATGCTCCTTTGCTGACGATAGGTGATAATTATGAAAAATATGTCGTTTCCATGGATGAGGTACAATTCCCTTCCAATGAAGGGGTCAGGCATATACAGGCTTGGAATTTAAAGGAAATATTGTAGGAAATCAGTTTCTCTTTTTAATATACAGTTTTTGGTAAGAGTTGTCAAAACTCTGATGATATTGTCTGTAGTCTATTATCCAATGTTGCTCACCGCTCCCCCGGATATGTAGAGCAGGAATAGCACCGAAGAGGAGAGTATAGTGGATATTATTTGCTTATGTGCAGTTGGCGCAAACATACGATTGGCATATCAGTCTGTATATCAGTATTCCGCTTATCTTTGCAGTCACTATCGGGCTGAGTCTGCTTTCTTATTATTATTTTGAGAAACCGGGCAACCGCTGGGTAAAACGAATTTTAAATAAACAATAATAACTAGTTCATGGAAAAACAATTATCAGAAAAACTGCCACGCGTTGAGGTGGTGGATGCTTTACGGGGATTTGCAGTCATGGCAATTCTTTTAGTGCATAGTTTGGAGCATTTCATCTTTCCGGTTTATCCGGTAGACCAGCCTGCATGGTTGAATATACTGAATGACGGGGTATTCAATGTTACATTTACTTTATTGGCTGGAAAATCGTATGCCATTTTTGCTTTGCTGTTTGGATTTACATTTTATATTCAGTCGGCTAACCAACAGCGTAAAGGAAAAGATTTTGGTTATCGTTTTCTGTGGCGTTTGCTGTTATTGGTAGCTTTTGCTACGCTGAATGCAGCTTTTTTTCCGGCAGGAGATGTGTTGTTGCTGTTCTCGGTAGTGGGAATCGTATTGTTCGTGGTGCGCAAGTGGAGTGACTGTGCCATACTTGTTACGGCTATTTTGTTTTTATTGCAGCCCGTTGAGTGGTATCATTATATAGTAGGTCTGTTTGATCCTTCTCATACTTTGCCCGATTGGGGAGTGGGCGCGATGTATAAAGAAGTGGCGGAATATACCAAAGAGGGGAGTTTGTGGGAGTTTTTGGGTAAGAATATGACCTTTGGTCAGAAAGCCAGTCTATATTGGGCTCTGGGAGCAGGGCGTTTCTGGCAGACTGCCGGCTTGTTCTTGATGGGGTTGTATATCGGACGCAAACAATTATTTGTAACTTCCGAAAAACATACTCGTTTTTGGGTGAAGGCTCTTATCATTTCCGCTATCTCTTTTGCTCCGCTTTTCCAACTGAAAGAGTTGATTATGGCTAGTGACAGTGAACTCATTCGCCAGACTGCCGGAACTGCTTTTGATATGTGGCAAAAGTTCGCTTTTACATTTGTACTGGTTGCTTCTTTTGTATTGCTTTATCAACGGGATAGGTTCAAGAATTTTGTATCAAATCTTCGTTATTATGGTAGGATGAGTCTGACCAATTATATCACCCAATCTATTGCCGGAGCTATTATTTATTTCCCTTTCGGACTTTATCTGGCTCCGTACTGTGGATATACGTTGAGTTTGTTGGTTGGTTTTGTACTCTTTTTGTTGCAAGTACAGTTCTGCAAGTGGTGGTTGAAAGGACATAAGCAGGGACCGTTAGAGAGTCTTTGGCATAAATGGACCTGGATGTATTCCAAAAAATAAGGAACTCTGGGCAGGAGTTGCATATGCTATACGGAAGAGAGGAAAAGGCAAAAAGTAATTTGTCTTTTCCTCTCTTCCGTATAGGGACTGATTCTTGTTTCCCAAGTTTCCCGAATATCATAAAAAGGATATCAGTTCAGGATTATAATCAATTGTTTTTGCCTTCTATCTGAATTTGAATTGCTTGTCCTGTACGTTGCAGACATTCTATAAAAATAGAAAGATGATTGGTCTTTTGCATCAACTCACATATAATTTCCTTTTCTTCTGTGCACCAAGGTTCATAAGCACGTGGGAAAGTTTCACGTTGTTTATGGATATAAGGTGGAAGGACTGTTTTCTGAATGCCTAACTCTTGGACTTTTTGTTTTATACGGCAAATATCTTCTTCTGTACAATCATTAAAAGATTCTTTTGTAAAGAACCCCGGATATTTTTGGTCAATGTCAAGATTGATTGTAGGCTTAGATAGGGATTGAAAGGTTTTTTCTCTGCTTTCTAGTTCCTTTATCAGATTGTTGATGTACTCATCGGCTTGAACAGATGATACAACTATGGAACATTCGTGGCGGGAGTATTCTTTATGGCGGTTGGCGGATAACCAGTTGAAAGAACCCTCTATAAGTGTATGGTTATCAATGGCCAATGATTTATTGTGGATACCTTTTACTTCAATGAGGGTTGCGCCATTTTCTATTAATATGTTCCGTCCCTCTTCGGCACGGCTGAGCAACTGATTGGTTTTCGTATCATAATCTAGAGACGAATCGGTGTAGACTGTGACATTCACTCCTCGTTGTACCGTGTGGCGTATCAGCGGAACCAACTGGTCGTTTTCTATGGCGTGGATAGATATGAATGGAGATACAATCAGCAGACGGTGTCTTGCTTTTTCAAAAGCTTGGTGCAGAACCTGGATATGCTCTTCTGTGGTGGACAGACGAAGGGTGGGGTGGTAGGTGCACAGCGGAACTTCCTGTTGGTAAATAAAGTTGTTGGAAATCTCGTTGGATGGATCATCGAAAAGCCATTTAGCCATATTTCCTACCGGGGTGTTTTCTTCCGGATGGAAAATATTCATGTTGCCAAAAACAATGAAATGATGCTGAGCGCGCGATATCGCTACATTGAGCATATTGTATTTTCCATCACGCTCCATAAAAAGAGAATGGTCTTCGGGAGAGTTGACTGTTGAAAAAAGAACAATCGGACATTGGGCACCTTGCAGGGAATGTACTGTGCCGATGATCATATCTTTATATTTCTCATTTCCTGATATTTTTTGTATTTGATGCCGTATTTCGGCTTCTTGGGCTTTAAAAGGAGTTACTACGGCTACAATTTCATGAATAGGCTTTTTATAGGTCTTTTCCAGATTATCTTTTTCCAGTTCCAGCCAACAGACAATGGCTTCCGCTTCAGCCCGGTTGAGGCGACTTCCTGTTTTTCCAGGGCTGCTGTAACTGTTGATGTGTACATATCCTTTGGAAGGGAGGGACTTGTATTTTACTTCGTTACCTTTTTTAGGAAGTAACCTGCCGTGGTATGGGGCACAGAACGAAACGTATATTGAGGATTGAGCGGAAAGAATATCAAACCTATTGATATACAAAATGTTATGCAAAATATGAGTGGATGGCTCTGCAAAACGAAACGTTTACGTGGGTTTAATTTGCAGCTACATTTAGGTGCTTTTTAGGCATACAGATTTGCAGATAGGTTTAATTGGGTTTACATAGAGCTTACATGGTTGATTCGGGTGGGGGAGTGCATGGCAGCTGCGGCTGCTTTTTTTGTACCTGATTATTTGATATAATATTGCTTAATTTATTCCATATAATAGATATTTGGTATATTTGCAACAAAATATTATAAACTATGGCAAAGGTAATACATGTGCATTTGACGCACGGAATAGAAGGAACAAAGCGGAAAGATTGGTATTTCAGCAGCATTTCGGCGGTTTATACCGTTTTTACAGCTGAGCAGGTGGGTGCAACGAAGAATTATTTGCTGCATGCAGGATTATCTGGGAACGGCACTATATGCACCAAAAAGGCTATAATAAAGCAATCTACGCTCATTTCTTGCGGGCGTAGTGGAAATGTATCAGGCGAATAATAAGTGGCTAAAAACGCGATAAAAGCGGCTTTAGAATGATCCGGTGTGGGGAGGTGGTTATACCTCCCTTTTTTTGTGCTTGAAATCGGTCTTTTTTGACGCTGGATATTCAGGTGGATGTTCAAAGTGGATATTCACTTTTATATAACTGGATATTCAAAATAGGGTTTTGGCGGTGTGCGATACAGACGTACTAAAATACTATAATTTTAAAAATACCCCTCGTTTTTTATTTGATAGCCCCCCCTAAAAACCTATCATTTTTCACGCTTTAGTTTTTAAATGCCCCAATATCAGTGTTTTTATACCCATATATGAAGGTAGGGGAGGGGGATTGCTTGGGAGGGGGACATCATGGGGGATGATAGGGGGTACGCTTCGTTTCCCATCACCGGTGTATGGTAACAGTAAATCCGCCTACCCGACATTTGCAGTACCGGAAATGGACGCATCCGATACATGTTTTTCCTTTTCGATTGTCATTTGCCGGATTCGTTCCTCTAAGCGTCCGATTTCTCTATCTTGTTCCCTGATGATTTCTTCTTTTTCGCGAATTAAGGCAAGGAGAGAGGAGAGTTCCGGGGTTTGGGGCTTGTTTGAGGCGGGTGTATCCGTATGAAACATTTCTCCTTCACCCATAATAACCCATTCTATATTAATATTTGGGTATGATAATTTCATACGACGAAGTAGGTCGATAGATAATTTCTTCCTCCCGGATTTTATATCGCTAATCCCTGCTTTATTAGTTTGTAAATTGGCTGCAACTTGTACATAGTCGGCAATCACACCTTTAGACTTCAATTCGTCGATTATGCTTATAAATCTGAGATTTTCATTCATATTTGCTTCTGAGTATGAAAAATTACACTAAATCGTTTTGAAGTATGAGATATTCATACTATCTTTGTGGCATGTTCAAAAAAGAACACCGCGCCAAAGATACAAAAAAGGCGTGTGATTAGCGATTTTTAAGTATAAGATTATGAAAGAGACATTATTGAAAAAGGTAAAACCGGAAACATTGGAAAAACTCCTCAGTGCGGTTGGTGATGTTCTTAATGAAATCAAGGATGCAGTACCTAACAAGAATGAAAGGTTCCGAGATGAATCATATACATCTTTACTCGTGATGAACTATGATGCGTTTCAGACACTAAGGTGGCACGAACAGAAGAAACAAGAAGATAAAGATACTCAGGATAACCCAGCGTGACGACCCGGAAGGCGTTAAGAGACGGGTGACGGTGTGGAAAGACACACGGGAGTGCATGGTTCTTGCGCCGGGGTTCGATTCCCCGGACTCCCTCCAATATTAATCATTAAAATAAGTGAGATATGAAAGAAACAGTCAATACACCTCTTGAAGTGGCCAGGCATCTGGTAGAGGATAGAGTTCGACAATATAATGATGGTTCAATGCCGCAAGATCGCACAGTATGTGGAGCCACAGAAGTTGTTTATGTTCGGAAAGACCTTTTAAGTCTATTACGAGAGCATCCCCACTTGGCAGGGACTGCGGTACCGGCTTGCGAATTTGAGCAACTCGGCAAAACGCTGACAGGTCTCGCTTATATTTCTCGATATAGCTGGGTTCGGTGCAGTCTGGAATCAATATTCTTATAACATACTTCATCATGTGTTCATTTTAGAAAACGCAACAAATATAACAATTTATAATATTAAAAACAAGTGAGATATGAACAAGAGGTACATTCACATTACGAAAGCTGACCGCGACTTTATCGCAAAGGCACTCAACGTGACAGAGAAGACTGTTTATAACGCTATCCGGTTTGATGACCGTCGTGGCAACTCCGAACTTTCTGCAAAGATCCGTAAGTTGGCCATGGACCGTGGTGGTATTGTAATGGTTGTTATTCCGGAGGTGGAGGTATTCCACGACTATGACAAAGTGTCTCGTCTGTACTGTCCCAATGGTGCTCTGATAGAGCTTGACCGTAAGGATGGTAGCGGCCAGGTAATATTCAAAGGTGAGACTGTGAAAACCTTTGAGCATGTAATGGTTTCGGAGATTGACTACATTAAAGCGTTTGCATCGGCATTGAGATAGGAGGCGGCTATGTTGGTGTATTACGGTAACATACAGTGTATTTCTGCACGTGAGCTCATAGATGGCGGCTATATCACCGAATCCTGCTACAGGAACTGGGTGAACCGTGGCCGTATCAAGGTGGTGCGCCGTGGTGGAGGTGCTGCTGGAAATTGCGCGTTGGTCGCCCTCAATAGTCTGCCTACCGAGTGCCTGGAGCGGGTAAAGGAAGACAACCCCGGAGGAACAGAGCAGGCACTTCGCCACTGGATACTGTCAAACTATGTGTTGGATCAGGCTGCAGTAGCTTATTTCTTGGATTGGGCCTCCCATTCTTCCAGCAACAGAGCTACAGACGAACTTGCCCGGAAATATGCGGTGAATGCTTCAGTTCTGAATACTTGTATCAAGCTTTATAACAGAAGCAACGATTACCGCAAACTGATGGGTGAAAAATATAACTGGGACATGATGGCCACTACCATCGAGACCTTACGCGAAGACTTTGGTCATGACCTTCCTGCCAGTACCCTGCGTTTCCGCAAGAAAGTGAACGAATACAAGCAGTACGGTTACGAATGTCTGATAACCGGAAAATTCGGCAACCAGAACAAACGGAAGGTAACTCACATGGACGAACGCCTGGTGATGAGTTTGAAAGTACTTCCCAACCAACCATACGGCAGTGATGTGCATGAAATGTATCTGTCGTTTGTATGCGGTGAGCTGGAAGTATGGGATCTGGAAACAGGAGAGATATTCAATCCGGAAAACTTTACGGATAAGAACGGGGAACCGAAAGAACTGAGCGAAAGCACTATCCGGAACATTCTGAACAACCCGGCAAGCCAGCTGCTGATAGAAAAAGCCTTGCGTGGACGTATGGAATTCTATCATGAGCAAATGCCGCACATGCACCGCCATGGTGGTGAGTTCTCTTTGTCACAAATTACGATGGATGACGTGGATTTGCCGCGTCGGATGAAAGGCGGCGAGTATGTGCATGCCTATTATGCTTATGATGTGGTGAGCCAGTGCCGTATCGGGCTGGCCTACGGGCGGGATAAGGATGATGCCTTGGTAGTGGACTGTTTCCGTGATATGTTCCGGCTCATCGAACGCAACGGATGGGGTATTCCAGCCGGTATTGAGGTGGAGCAGCACTTGATGAGCAAGTATAAAGGAGGATTTCTGAAGGCAGGTGAGGTATTTAAGTTTGTGCATTTCTGTGCCCCACAGAACTCACAGGAGAAATATGCTGAAGCCCTGAACGGTGCGTTCAAGACAACCATAGCACATAAGAACCATGAAGCCATTGGCCGCTGGCATAACAAAGGTGCACGGCGGGTGGACCAGAAGAAAGTGAGTGACAGCAGCAACCACACCTGGGAAGACAGAAAGTATTATACGTTTGAGGAGCTTGTGGCGGACGACCGGCGCGATTGTGAAGAATGGAACAATACGCTTCACCCCAATCAAAAGAAATATCCCGGAATGACCCGTTGGGATGTGCTCGTAGCCAAAATCAATCCGACCCTTCGACCGCTTGATAAACTGACCTTGAGCAGATATATCGGAGAAAAGGTAGATACCAGTATTCGTAGAAATTCCACAGTACGTGTGGCAAATGCGGACTGGTGGCTGAGCGGTCCGGAAGTGCTGGAGCAGCTGGAACCAAACAACCGCAAGGTGACGGCTTACTATCTGCCGGATGAAGAGGGCAAGCCTACGGATGTCTTCCTGTACCAGAACGACCGCTACCTTGACAAGGTTCGTCCGGTAGTGACTTACAACCGGGTGATGGCAGAACAGACCGAAGAAGACCGGGTAGCCTATACAGAGCAAAACAAAGTTCTGAGTCATTTCAGCAAATACCTCAATGACCACGCCATCGGAAAGGTGGGAACCGGTACACCGGATCAGCCAACGGATGACCCGGAAGAGGAACTGGAACTTCCCCCGGTGGAACTATCCGATGATTTGCCAGCCGATTTGTCGGCAGATCCGGAATCTGATTATGAATGGCACTCCGGAATAAGCGAGGCAATGAGAGCCATCAGTGATATGTAAGAACAGAATTAGAACAACATTAAAACAGCGTTAGAATTATGATTACAGAAGCGCAAAAACAGAAGATTATAGCAGCGATAGCCGGCAACCGTGCGAACTATCCCAGTGATGCCAAGCATGCTGCCTCCTTGGCCATCAGTACGTCTGTGTACAGTGCAATCAAGAACGGACAGACAGACAAAGCCCTGAGCGATGCCAACTGGATAAGCATTGCCCGCAAATTAGGGGTGAACCTCCGTGGTGAAATGGAATGGAAAGCAGCCAAGACCCCGACATTTGAATATATCACAGCCCAGCTGGAGTTTTCACAGCAGTCCAGCCTGTCGGGTATCTTGTGCGACATGCCCAATATCGGCAAGACTTTCACGGCACGTTATTATGTGCAGAGCCACAAGAATGCCGTTTATATCGACTGCTCGCAGGTAAAGACCAAATTGAAGCTGGTACGCAAGATTGCTGCAGAGTTTGGTGTGGACAGTAAGGGAAAGTATTCTGACGTGTATGAAGACCTGGTATATTACCTCCGTTCGATGGAAACCCCGCTTATCATCCTCGATGAAGCAGGCGATCTGCAGTATGAAGCTTTCCTTGAACTGAAGGCCTTGTGGAATGCCACTGAACGCTGCTGCGCCTGGTACATGATGGGGGCAGACGGATTGAAAGAGAAAATCAACCGCTCCATAGAATGCAAGAAGGTGGGTTATACCGAAATGTTGAGCCGTTATGGTGACCGGTACAGCAAGGTGACTCCGGATGATGGCAAGGAGCGCGAACAGTTCTTGAACAACCAGGCACGTATTGTAGCCAAGGTAAATGCCCCGGCAGGTGCTGATATAGCCCAGATTGTACGGAAGACACGCGGTGGTTTGAGAAGAGTTTATACTGAGATTGAAAAACTTAAAATGACAGCGGAATAATGAAGCGTGCGTACAGTCCGAAGGAAATAGCCGCCAAGAAATGGGTTACTCTGCCGTGGAATGAGAAATGGAGCAAACCTTTCGGGTTCCCGGCAGAGAACGCTTCGTGGTTCATCAGCGGTGCCAGTGCCAGCGGGAAGAGCAGTTTTGTAATGCAGCTTGGAAAGGAACTGTGTAACTATGGGACGGTGCTGTACATGAGTTACGAAGAGAAAATCAACCAAAGTTTCCAACGGCGTATGGGTTATCTGAAGATGAATGAGGTGCAGGGTAAGTTTCGCGTGGTGACAGAAGGCAGTCTGGAGGAAGTGATTGCCCGGCTGAAAAAGCCGAAAAGCCCGAAGTTCATCATCATTGATTCCTTTCAGGTGGCCGGGTGGGACTATCCGCAGGCTGTGGAACTGATGGAAACCTTTCCGAAGAAATGTTTCATCTGGATCAGCCAGGAAAAGAAGAGCCAGCCAATGGGTGGCGGTGCTGTAAGATTGAAATATATCTGTGATATGAAGATTCGAGTGGTCGGTTATAAAGCTTATTGTCAAGGCCGCGCCATTGGAGACCCGGGAAGCTATTATGTGGTATGGGAGGACGGAATCATTCAAACAAGTAATAATTTACCAAAGTGATTATGGATAATAACGAAAAGGCTTTTGAAAGCTACACCGGAACGGAAGTGTTCCAGATTCTGCTGGACGGAAGTTCCAGCAGGGCAGTGTTGGATGACTGGCTGGAGCGAAACATCCAAAGTGACCTGAAAGTGAGAAGAGCGAAAACGCCCGGTCATGTCGTAATAGAAACGGGTGATGTCTTGTTTGCACGTAATGTGCTGATATGGAATCCAAGTTGTAAAGTCAACATCAAAAAGAAGTGATATGGAAAAAGACAAAGTTTACATCAGTGGGGCAATAGCCCACTACAATATCGATGAGCGCAAAGGTGCGTTCCTCGATGCTGAAAACAGATTGCGTGCTATGGGGTTCAATCCGGTGAATCCATTTAAAAACGGACTTCCGGATGAAGCACACTGGAGAGAGCACATGCGGGCGGATATACGCCTGTTGCTGGATTGTGAGTATATCTATATGCTGAAGGATTGGGAACTGAGCAAAGGTGCTAAACTGGAGCTTGATGTGGCCAGTTCGTGTGGCATTAAAGTATTGTTTGAGTAAAAATGGTCGATATGGGAAAAATAAAAATGGAAACCGGTGTTGTGGTGATGACGTTGACTGCTACGGTATATAGAGGAAATATTCGTGAAATCCAATCTTCACGCATAGGATTTTGCGGGGAGTACAACAAGGAAATACTTTCTAAAATGGGTGCTGAATTCAAAAAGATATTTGCTGGGCAAATTGAGGCTGAATACAAAGCTAAATCAGTGAAGACGGATAAGATAATTTATCGTGTCAGTACCAAATCAACTGAATGTGAAATGATTCTTAATGGCAAATGATATGGCACAGGAAGTAACCAATTTCGCCCGGTTCTACGCACTGTTCAACAAGCTGCCCTGTACAGGAGACCGGGAAGAATTCAAGAAAAGCATTGTGCTGCAGTACACGTGGAACCGGACGGACAGTCTGAAGGAAATGACAGCCAAGGAGTATGAAGCCTGTTGTATGGCTCTGGAGAAGCTGAGCGGACAAGACGAATGGCGACAGAAACTGCGTGAGGAGATGCGGCGGAAACGGAGTCTCTGTCTGAACCTGATGCAGAAGCTGGGCATAGATACATCCGACTGGGCACGAATCAATGACTTCTGCAGTAATCCCCGAATAGTCGGCAAGGCGTTCAGACAGATTACGGTGGACGAACTGGATGAACTGGCGGTAAAGCTTCGGTCCATACAACGGAAAGGCGGCTTGAAGCCCAAGAAAGAAAAGCAAACGATTACCCCCGTGAGCATGGTATCACTCATTCAGATTGACCCTGATGCTCCGGCAAACTGATAGGATATGGAAAATAGAAACACAAAGATTTTAGAGAATCTGAAAAAGGAAATCAACCTGCTTGCCTCTGATATGGAGAAGCAAGATGCAGCCGAGTTTTATAGCGAACTGGCTGACTGGGCATACGCCAACGGAGAGGCTATGCTGATGGAAGACGAACCTGAAATGCAGGATTATGAAAACCAATAACCCCAAAGAACAAGAATCATGGAAGAAATGAAACAAACGACCGTGGTAATGACGGCAGAGGAAAAGGCGGAATTTGAAGCCTTCCAGAGAGAAAAAGCAAAGAAAGCGGCAGAGGAAAAAGCCAAGAATGACCGCGAAATGTACAAACAGATGGTGGATGAGGAGATAGCAAACTCCATTCCGGTACTGCTGGGCATCAGTGAGCAGATCAAGGCAAGCAAGCAGACTGTGATGGACAACTTCAAAACCATTCTGGAAATGAAGGCAGACCTTTTCAAGACCAAGGTGAAGGATGACCAGCGCAGCCATACCTTTACTAACAGTGAAGGCGACAAACGAATCACGCTGGGTGTGTATGTGACCGACGGTTACCGTGACACGGTGGAAGACGGTATAGCCATTGTGAAGGAATACATCGAAGGTCTGGCCAAAGATGAAAAGACCAAGGCACTGGTGAGCATGGTGCTTCGTCTGTTGGCCCGTGATGCCAAGGGAACGCTGAAGGCTTCACGCATCGTGCAGCTTCGCAAAGTGGCCATGGAAACCGGAGATGACCGTTTCATTGAAGGTGTGCGTATCATTGAGGAAGCCTACCAGCCGGAAGTGAGCAAACAGTTTATCCGTGCTGAAATCAAAAACGAAAACGGAATGTGGAAACCTATCCCTCTGGGAATGACAGAATCATAAATAATAGAACTATGATACAAGAAGTGGAGAAATCTCCGAAAGTAGCCCTGTGCCGTGCTTGCTACGGTACAGGTAAAGTAAAGAAAGTTGTAGAATATCCCTCTCGGATCTTTGGAAAGAAGCGAAGCGAAACCGTTGAGGAAGTCTGCAGACAGTGTGAAGGAAGTGGCCGGGTAACGGTAAGCGCAAAAATGACGCTTGACATCCGTCCCTATAAACCTAAAGTAGAACCGTCTATGAACGATTAAACCTATATGGGAAAGCGGCACGGAGTCAGTTATCAGAAGCGTGTAGTAGAAGTAAACAGGATATATGACCATTATGCCAGTCACGGTGTACCGAACCGTGAAATATGGCGGCGGTACATATATCCTGTGTATGCTATTAGTGAGCGTACATTCTACAATATGCTTAAAGCGTCCGCAGACCCTAAAAATGATTTGCCGGACGATACGGTACAATTGAAATTTAACTTTGACTGGGAATGAATGAAAACGTAAAAAAAGTAGTGGCCCGGATACTGAAAGACATTCAGGTGGAAATGAGTGATGAGTTTGACAAGAACTTTGAACGGCAGGCTTTTTTCAGTGAGAAATGGCAGCGACGGAAAAGCCCCATCCGGAATGAAGGTAGAGCCATACTAACAGATACCGGGGCGCTTCGGAAAAGTATCGGAAGTCGGACAACGGAAAACAGCATTACCTTCTTTACCTCTCTGCCCTATGCGGCCATTCATAATGATGGCGGTGAAATAGTGGTGACCAAGCGGATGAAGCGTTTCTTCTGGCATAAGTATTATGAGGCAACCGGAGCGTTCGGTAGAAGAAAAGACGGCAAACTTCGAAAAGACAAACGAAATGTCCGGCTTGATACAGAAGCCGATTTTTGGATGTTCATGGCTTTAAAGAAAGCAGGAAGCACCATCAGGATTCCCCGACGCCGTTTCCTCGGCACATCGCCTGAAGTGGAAAAAGCCGTCCGTGAGATTGTAGAAGAGAACCTAACAGAGTATTTTACCATTGAATATAATATCATAAGAAAATGAGAAAAGAACTTTACCGGATGCTTTGCCGGGAGCTGAAGGCCATTGACCTTATCAAGCACATAGACTTGTGGAACCATAATGTGGAATTCATCGAACAGGAAGAAAACTGGGAGCGTCCGGCTGTCTTTGTGGAATTCTGCCCTATACAGTGGAATGCGATTGTTCCCGGTGTGGAATACCGGGCAGAACCTTTGATTAAACTGCACATCGTGACGGACTGGGAAGGTTCGAGTGCTGAGGGCAGCGAGCTGCAGGAGGATGCGCTGAAGGTGTTTGACCTGTCCGGACTGCTTCATGCACAGCTTGCCGGATTGAGCGGGGAGACCTTTTTGGAGCTGGATCTGGTGGAGAGTGATACCAATCACAACCATGAGGATATTGTGGAAAGTATCGAGGTATATCAGTGTGTGGCCATCAAGCGGCTGCAATAGCCGTCTTTATTAGACAGAAAAAGCCGCGGACGTACAAATTACCGTCTGCGGCTTTTTTGTTCAATACAGGCAAAGTAAACGCAATCAGGCAGCCTCTTTCTTGTAAAGCATCATATCTGTGTAAGAAGAGTTGTAATTCATGTGAGCATTGAATTCCACCTTTGTGCAGTTTTCAAAAGGATTACCTAAATCCCTATTTTTACCTATCCATTCGCACAGCTCCAGAATTGAAGATTTGTTGGATGTGAAATATACGTATGAATGCCCCTTCAGTACATTCAGCACATCCAGATAGTCTGCCATATTCCAGTACATGTTATAGGTCCCTACGTCAGTGGACAGATAGGGCGGATCAACAAGAAATACTACTCCAGGAATATCTTTATACCGGTTGAATACTTCCTTGTAATCGCAAGATACGATTTCCAGCCCTTCGAGATAGTCCGTACATTCCGGGTAGCCGGTCTTGCGTATATTGTTGTATAAAGCTTCCTTCCGCATATCCTGAACAGACAGTTTGTATTTCATGGAAAACAAGATAGAGGAGGAGAGGGTAATGAAATCCACATATCCGGTGCTATTCTCTTCCTGCTCGATGCGGCTGAATATTCGTTCACGCAGTTCTCCTTTAATGATTTTATGACGTGGTACGGAATTCCCTACCATTTCGCGAATGTCAGCAAGCAGCTGATTCGTTTGCGGAATGTGCTTCATGCGGAAGCGGTAGTTATCAAAGTCATTATAGATAACAGTAGAGTGGGGCTTGAGGGATTTGGTAATGTGAGACAACAATCCGGAGCCACCGAACAGGTCAACAAACAATGTTCCATCCGGATATTGCTCCAGCACTTTCATGAATTCCTTGGCTAACATACGCTTTTGCCCGACAAATGGGAGAGGGGCTGACAGATACATCTTTCTCATACGTTCAATTCAAATTTTACATTTTCATTGCCGGCAAGCAGCTGTTCTGTTTTGTCGATGTTGTTTTCGTAAATATGCACATTCCCCAGATTCAGGGTGATGGATTTTAGTGGCAACTCAATCTGTCTTGATATTAGATACAAATGATAAATATCTGCCGGCAGTCCTAAATTCGCATCGCTGCTTCGCTGATAGGCGGTCATGACCAGTTCTCCTTGCTCTATCTGGAACTGAACAAGACTAAGGCATGGAGCCTGGTTGCTTTCTGTTCCTGTAGATCCGAGAAACAATATATAGTTTTTGCTGTTCCTTTTTTCCCTGTTTATGCGTTCGATGAGTGGCGGCAGTTTTTCAAAATAGGTTGGGTAGCTGTTCACAAGGATAGAGCCGCAGTAGTCCCACCAGTTGATTCCGGCCTCCCTGTATTTTTCCACGTTTCGTTCGCCCCTCATAAACAGTTGTAACTCGTTTTTTAACTTCTTCCGCGCTATGGTATGCCCCTCGAATATATCAAGAAGGTCGGCAGGGAGCAGCGTCAGCTGTTCATTCAGTAGGTAGCGGATATTCCCTTTTTTATTGCTTTGCATCTTTCCGGACGAAAGCACCTTGCCTAAGATTTGATAATACTTGTCCATGATATGAATGTTATTTATTGCGATACAAAGGTAGGGTAGGGGAGTTTGCCTTTAGTGGGAGGAAGTCCTGATTACACTGCACACAAATTGCAGTCGGTTTTAAAACGCTTGATCAGGTCATACACCTTTCGCTCACTGATGCCATATCGTAGGGAAAGCGTAGCTACGATATAAGACACTTTTTCACCATTGGTCTGCAACTTGTTATATTCATTATATAGTTCTATATATTGCACGTCATCGGGTCGTATGCCCATGTAATGGCACGTTTTTAAAAGCTCTCTGTTCAATTTTAGTATCTCAATTACTTTCATATCCAGTTAAATTTCGTACATTTGCATTGTCTCACTTATCATTGCGCAGAATAGCGCTTACATAAAAAAGCCTCTTACTGGCGAACGAGGGTATCTGCCCCCGGTCGTGCCGGTAAGAGGTGCTTTATGTTTAAATGGTAAGTGAGACGACTATTTAACAGGCCGGGGGCTTTTTTTTATCCTTCCCCCGAAGGGATTGTCAATCATTCAATCCGATATAAATCCAAGTTGAATACATCTTTCCTTTTCCATCCTTCAGCCAGTGTGTTTTGGATGTGTCTGACCGCTTGAATGTAGAAGTCCTTCAGATTATCCAACTTTTCAAAGGTATGGTATTCGGGCTGTTCATCCGAACCGAATTTGAATGTAACCGGAAGGGTCTCTCCGCCCGTCTGAACGGCCAAATCGTATGCTGCCTTATAGTTGTATTGGTTCTCCGTAGAAAGCCATACAGGGGCGCCATTATAGGCGAATCCGGATAGGATAGCTGCATCAGTCTGGCTGTTATACCATGACATAACCAATGTGCGGATTTCCTCATCAGTAGGCTTGTGTCCGAACTCCTCTTCCATGTAGGAGGCAGAGCCGTTCTCTTTTTCCTGCACATCCCAGCGGATGCGCCATTTGTCTTTAACCGGGTTCGTGCATTCCATCAGCGATACACCGGCACTTCCTTCAACTCTTCTCATGTAAACACGTATTTGGTTCTACCTTTGCCGAATGTCTCTGTCTTGATGGTCGTTTCAAACGGGAAACCATCCGGCATTTCCTTTACTTGTGCGAGAATATTCTTCATTTCCTCGCTGTTGGTGAAGAACTTCTTTGCTTCGCCGTTCACTTCGATGGCCACAATACAGCGGTCTTCTCCCTGCTCGGTCTTGATACCGGTCTCAAAGTCCTTCACTACAATCGGTAAGTTTACCAGTTCCCGGATGCTTACCACCACACCGGGAAATCGCTTCTTGCCGTCCTCCGGCTTGTAAGCGACATTCAAGTCTTTAAAACTTCTCATTTCTTTGCCTGTTAATTTTTTAAACAACTTATTACAGTCGGCGTGCTTCGTCATGCCGTAGAAACTGGCAATCAGTTCTCGCCGTCTTTTTCTCGATTTTACCTCGTGCATCTTCCGGGCAAACTTCTGCTTGATACGTTTCCGCAATCTTACATAGTCGGGACGGATAACATAGCCAAGGAAATCAATGCCTTCTTCTACAGGGAATACCCGTTCATTCGGCTTTATTTCCAAGTCTATTTTTCCCATTTGCCTGTGAATAACATCACGAATCTTCCACAATTCCGCTTTCGTTTTACCGAGTACCAGTCCGTCATCGCAATAGCGATAGTAATAACGAACCCCGTACTTATCCTTCAGATAGTGGTCTAAAAATACAGACAGAAGCAGATTTCCTGCCCCTTGTGAACTGCGCAGTCCGAAGCTTATACCTTCCGGCAGCAGCTTAACAAACCGCTCCAGTAGCACCAACAGCCTTTCGTCCTTGAACACCCTCCGGAAGCACCACATAACAAAGTCCTGCCGCGCATTGTCGTAAAACCTACGGATGTCAAACTTGTATGCGTAAAGTGTGCCTTCCGGGTCTTTTTGCAAATCGGTACGTATGCAGTTCATCAGATCATGAGTACCGCGCCTTTTGATGCTTGCACCGGTTGTCCGGATATAACGTTTTTGCAGGTGGCGGTCCACCACATTCATGATGGCAAACACAGCGATGCGGTCTTTCATGGACAGGATCTGCAAAATACGTTTTTTACCGTATTCTTCAATTTCCCTCTCATGGTAGCCGCCCAGCCGGAATGAACCGTCCGCAATGGAAGCCGTCAGTTCGGCGATAATCTTCTCCCTATGGGCAAGCAGGAATCGTCCCTGCCTTGACCTCTTACGACCGGTTCCGCGAAGTACCGAATCGAATGCCTCCGACATATTGGAGTATTCGATGATTTCCTCGATAATATATCCTTCCCTGCGCATAAGCTATTGGTTAATAAACATGAAAGATAAGGGCCTTCCTTTCCCCGGATCTGACTTCTTCGAACTGATAACAGCCTACCAAACTCCACCCGACGCGTGATTTTTCAGCTTTCCACCCTAATGGGTGCTGTTGCTGTGGCTTGCTTCCCTCGGCACCGCTTCGGGGACACGTCCCCGGTGCTGTACGCCGATTAATTAGATTTCCAGACGCGAGCCGATATTCGCATTCGTATTCGAAGCATCGTTATTCGCATTCGCATTCGACACACCGCCATTCGCGTTCGCATTGTTGTACCCGCGATAGACCACACGGACTATCGGGAAGCTCCACCGGGTACAAAGTTACTGATTTAACAGGCAAAATGAGCTAAAGCATTACACTATCCACCAAAATAGGGCCGACAATATGCCGCCTATGACGGTAAGAGACCAGTCTATCCAGTCCCAAAGTCCGCCTTTCAGTTTGTCTTTCAGTTCCAGACAGGAGGCTGCGACAGCTGCAGCATAGAGCGCTGTCCACGGGGTGAAGGCCAAAATGCCTACCAACAAACCGCCAATAAGGTGTTTGTAGCGGTTGCTTTGTTTGAGAAATTCGATAATTTTGTTCATAACGGGTTGTTTTTAAAAATTGTTTTGTATATTTGCAGTGAGGAATAGCGTTAGATGTTCAGAACGGGATTGTAGTTCCCGGAGCTTGCGTCTTTCGCTATTCTTTCTTTTTTATATGTTTGTATAATTCACCTCCTTCTGAAAGACTGTGCAGCGTGTATTCGTGCCAGTCGTATTCCCGAACTATTATCAGTGCTTTTTCACCTCTTACTTCTATCTCGAAAATGTGCGATTGTATGAGGTGTGGAATACCTTTGTGGTTATCTGCTGTTCCCAGGTATTTGGCTTTGGCAAATACATTCTTTATATCCAGAAGCATGAGGTTCTTTTCATGGTAGAACTTGTATGGCTGGTTGGTCCATTCTTGAAGCGTGCGTTTTGATATGTTTACCGGGAATGGGAATTCATTATTCGTGATAACTGTTCCCTGCAATGGCTTGGCTTGCTTCTTTATCTGTTTGGCATCTGCATTGGCCAATGTTCTTACCAGTTTGCATGCGGCGCACAATTCATTTTCCGGAACGAAGACCAGTTTCATATTTCCGTTGTTCATATCGCAATCCTTACAGCGCTTGATGGTGTATGGATTATAGTCGGGCATCGTCTTTTGTTCCATGCCTGCATTGAACCGGAACATTCCCTTTTTGTCAACTTCCAAAGCTGATTTCCCCCTTGCCATGGCCTCTTCGTGGTCTGTAGGCGGATACTTGGATTTGCGTACCTGGACCACGGAACAGCGGCAGCCCCATCCGTTAGGAGGATAGAATTCTGCCCAGAACGGGTCTGAAGCCGGGAGTGTGATGCCGGCCATTTCTGCATGGGTGGGACGTACCTTTGCATCCCCGGCCGTGCGGTACTGTAGATAATAGCGGTCGCCGTCCTGCATGAACCGTTCCCATTTGGCTGCCATTTCAGCCGAAGCCTGTACAAAGGTGAATTCAGCCCGTAGATAGTTTGAATTGTATGTTTCGTCGATCTTCCGGACATCATTCAAAAAGCGTTCGAACGTCTTTCTATTGCCGTTTTCATCCAACAGGGAGGGAAAGGCTTCATTCAGTTCATGGAAGGTCTTCAAGCCGGAGAATACATAGTTGGAACGCTCCAGCCGCTTGCGCATGGTCTCGGACATTTCCACCTTTCGGAATGAACCGTTCAAGACAGAAGAATGAGCTTCTATAAAATCCTGCGCTTCTTCGGATGCCAGGATACCTATTTCAAGGTTTGCCCCTTCTTGCCGGAACAGCACCTTCATCATGCGGTCAAAGCGTTCCGTGAGCTTGTCGCGCATGAGTTTTGCCTCGTCCTCCATGGAGAGGCATAGTTTCTGTTTGCCCAACAGGTGGGCATACCGCTGGTGCAGCCCCGAATAATCATCGGGGCTCAGTCGAAAAAACGGGACAGCGTTTCAGCCGGTTTGCCGTCTTTCTTTTTTTTCGGTTCTGTCGGGTCCGGCTCTTCTTTCGGTTCCTTCTCCTCGCACGGGATACCGTATTTTTCCTCAAAGTACTGAGGCTTTACCTTGTAGTGTTGCAGTACCATTTCCTCGTAAGCTTTCTGCTGTTCGGGCGTGTAGTCAATGGAGTAGTCCCAATCGAAGCGCAGCCCTTTAACAGGGAACCCGTGGCGCACCATGCGCGGAATGAGCTGGTTGTTCACTATATCCCGAAGCATATCACAGTCGCTTTCCACGAGGTTCTGGAACACTTCAAGGTGCGTTTCCGACTGTGATAGGCTGCTTCCGTCCTCGATGGTCATCGTCTGCCCGATGATAAGCTTTGACAGTTCGGAGTTGGCCCGATCGATACGCTTGTCATAGACATTGAATGCGTCCCCCTTGCCGCTTTCCACAAATTCGATTTCGGTTTCCATTCCTGCCACCATGGAGAGGGCGGTTCCGGCTTCACGCAACATCTTGTCGAGACGGTCAATCTCTTTCTGATCGCGCGAAGTGGTGCGTGCTATACGCATGGGCATTCCGAATATTTCCCCGAAGGTGTCCCAAAAGGCCAGCATGTTCTTTTTGGGAATAGTCTGTGAAGCAGCCTTGAGATACAGCCCGAGGTCGTCGGGCCTACCTGCCTCAATGAGCCAGTCGGAAAAAGGAGGCTGGCGGTAGTCTATACCTGTAGTCCAGTCCTGCCCGAGGTCGGTAATGACACGCCCATACTCAGGAATGACATGTTTGCGCGGAATAAGCTTCACATCCGAATAACAGATGCAGCCGTCGCCGTCAGTGCAAAGGTCGCCCAATTCGATGAGCGAATGTCCCCAGTAGATTGAATCAAGTGCATAGCGCATGAGCTGCTTGAACCAGGACTGGTCAAAGAAGTGAACCGCTTCCTCGTTCTCATCCCCTTTCATATCCACGATTTTGAAAGAACGTGCCATGACAAAACCTCTGCGCTGCTCCACACACCCGGAGAGGTGAAGGTCTATTTCCGCGTCCCGGTAGATGTCGTACAGGCGCTGGCGGCTGGGACTGTCCACATTGATGGCATACTGCCAGGCATCGCGCCAGTTCTTGATGTCCTTCCGGGTGAGTGCATCGGTGGTGCGTTGCAGGTCGATGACCATTTTCTGCACCCGCTTGATGTCTTTCCCCTTGGCCAGATTAAAATTGCCGTATGGCGTTTGCAGTACGTTTTTCGGTTTATTGGAAAACATACCGCTGAAAAAGTCTTTAATATCCATAATCCTACCAGTTATGATGAAGCTGCTTCTGACAGCTGTAAACAAATGAATTTCCGGACGGAAGCCCATCTTCTCCGACAGCCAAAGGCAAATCAGGGACAATTTTTCCGGCCTGTACGCCTTCAAGCCACTTGATGGCCCGTTCATACCGTTCCTTGCGTATCTCGCTTCCCATCTTTTGCGGCATGGCTGCACTCATGTGGTAAAGTGAAATGTCGCAGGTGTACATGACAATGAGGCGGTTCCGATGTTCATCCTGTGCAGAGAAAATGGCCGTACAGTCGTATTTCGGCCGTAGATAACCGGCAATTTCTTCCCGGGCTTCCGCTTCTGCATTGGTACGGTTTTCCGGGCTTACCTGCGAGATAACCTTTAATGCGTTGTCGCCGATGACAACTTTGTAATCTTCTTCTGTAATGAACATGACTTTACTTTCATTTAGTGATGAACAATGCCATTTTTTCTATATCCCGGATAGTGGTTCCCTTGCGGAAACGGTGGCGGTGAATCAGTTCACAGATGTTCCTTTTGGGGACAACTTTCAGTTTGCCACCCATATACAGGACGTAGTACTTTCTTCCGTAGAGCTTGGCGTACTTGCAAGCACGGGCAACGGCACGTTTATAGCGCCATGCAAAAATCATTCTTTTAATCAGCTGTATCATGTTACCATATATTTTTGGCGGTCGGCCTTTTACCGAACACCGGTTGAAAACTCTCCTGCCTTGAATTGCGCTGCAGCATCCAGATGGCTCCCTCGTCGGCATCCGGTGCATCATCGTGAATACGGCTGCCACGCTCCAGTGCCAAGGTCTGTTCGATTCCGGTCTGCATATCCGGCGATTCTTTCAACTTCTCATTGTAGAATACGAAACCGCGTTCCCATAATGGTGACACCGCTTCGATGCGCTGGAGCTTGTCCGGTTTCTTTCGTTTGTCCGGCATGATGGGCAGTTGGTATCCACGCAGATTCCCTTCTGCCTCAAACTCATCCAGAATGACATCCTGCATGAAGTTCGCTTCCATAAAGAACTGGACGGCTGCCGTATCACGTGTACGCTCGTAGAGGTCGTAAAGCCACCGTACCATTCCTGAAACGGTATCCTGCCGGACGTAACAGTCTATAAGGTGCAGTTCCTTCCCAATCTTGCCCCAAAGGCGGCAAGCCTTGTAGTCGTTGGAAGTGGTCGATTTGAAAGAGGGGTCGGTATAGCAGACCAGCATTTCATACTTGGATAGCCTGGGCAGTTTCTTGTAACGAATCCAGTCTGCCCGAAAAATAGTTCCGTCCACGATGGGGTTGTGCATCATCTCCTTTTCCCATGCCCGGTAGCCTACGAAATCCCTGTATTCCTGCGCCTCTTCTTTCGTCCATTTTTCGCGCCATACCGGTTCTCCGTTCTTGTCTATTGCCTTGATGACGGATACATGTACCCCTTTTGTCTTGGTGAGATTGGCCAGCACCGAGTTTTTAGAAATGAGGTTCCCGACCATGATAAAACGCCCCCGGCCCACATCCAGTGCACCAAAAAGGGCTTCTTTCACCCAGTCTGTAATGTCATGCACCCGTTTCTCATTGCGGCACAGTTCGTCGTCATCCAAGTCATCGATGACGATGTAGTCCGGACGTGCTTCCCGGTCTCGCAAACCACGTGGAGACTGTCCGCGTCCGCAAGCCAGGAATTTCACCCCGTTGGCCGCCTTGAACTCCCCATCCTGCCAGGAGGCATTCCCCTGCTGCTTGCCGAAGTCGGCAATGATGCGCTGGTTATGTTCCAGTTCTGCCTGAATATCTCCCAGCAGACGTGTGGCTGAGTCCTCACTTTTGCCGACCACCACCATGAAGTTGATGAGACGTTTGGGCTGGAACATCAGCCACAGCGGAACAAAAATGTCCATGTGTGTGGACTTGGCATGGCCACGCGGCCACATGAATACCGCTTTCAGGTTGGGTGTGCCTTTTACTTTAGCCGCTGCCGCATTGTGGAACGGTGCATTGTGGATGGTGCGTATGACTTCCCCGGTGGTTTTGTCACGCAAGGTGAGAAAGTGGGGGAAGTAATATTCACAGAACGCGGCATAGTTACCCTGCAGACGCAGAATACGCCTGTCCTTTTGTGCCGGTGTCTCGCCCGCGAGCAAAGCCGTATCCGTGATGGACTGCACTCTTTTACAGTGTTCCTTCCACTGTTCGTATGCCTGTTTCTTTTCCGCTGCTGTTGCCATAGCCGTTTTATTTTATGCCCATCTGTTCGGTGATATACAGATCCTGGTACTTGTTGATTGCCCTGACCAGTTCCGGAGTCACTTCCGGGTCGATGGTTGAACGGTATTCAATCCATTTGGAGAATGCCATGAACACTTCAATGACATCCACTACGTTGGCCTTCTTGTCTAACTTTTCAATCACCGCCGAAAGTTTGGCCAGTTTGTCCCCGAGACCGGCTACAAGTGCAGGGTCGTTCGATTCGTTGACTTGAGTAATGAGTGTATCAATGGTGAGCAGGAGTTTGTTCACCAGTTCCGGCCGGGTGACGTTCTTTGCCGCCCTTGCCTCTTTCCATCCGTCAGCCGTGCACCATTTTGAGATGGTGACGCGTGACACGTCCACTTTCTCCGCAATTTCAGTCTGTTCCATGCCGGAAAGGAACAGTGAGCGTGCAAGAGATTTTTTCTTTTCGATTTCTGCCTTTGTCATATAATAAAGAATATAGGGTTAAAGGCAGGCTTCGGAGTCCCTTGCACCTGCCCGATTTATTCGCAAAGTTGTCCGCTTATCAGCTTGCAGCCAAAATAATGTGCAACGGTTTCATAGAAGTGTGCAACCATTGCACACTTTTTTGGCTTCCCGGTAAGTGCTCTGTAATATTGCAGCGCCAATGCATAAAGGCGTGGCATGAGAAAATGAGTAAACGTGTAAGAATTTCAAACGACAGCCTGAACAGCTACGGAAGCCGTGTGTTGACATCGGGCATGAGTGTGGAGCAGTATTGCCGAAACCCGGTACTGCTGTACATGCACCAACGCGGAAACGTGATTGGTTATGTGAAGGACCTTCGGGTAGAGGATGGTGAGGTAACCGGGGAACTGGTGTTTGACGAAGCGACCGACCTCAGTAAAAGATGCAAGAAACAGTTTGAATTCGGCAGTCTGAGAATGGTGAGTGCCGGAATAGACATTCTGGAACTGAGTGACCAGCCCGAACATTTGCTGCAGGGGCAGACCAGCCCGACAATAACCAAAAGCAAGCTGTATGAGGTATCACTGGTGGATGTAGGTTCCAATGATGATGCCATCGTACTGATGAAGGATGGAAAACAAATCACATTGGGAAAGGATGGTGATTGTCCTTTGCCACTAATCAATAACCAAAAAACAACAGAAGAAATGGAACTGAAACTTTTGGCCCTTCAATTGGGGCTGCCGGAAACGGCAACGGAGGCTGATGTTAATCAAGCCTTAAATGAACTGAAAGCAGCCAAGGCAGAGAATGATTCCCTGAAGCAAGAAAACGGGAAGCTGACTTTGGCCCGTATCACTGGTCTTGTAGAAAAGGCAGTGGTGGAAAAGCGTCTGGGAGAAGACAAGAAGATACAGTTTATCGAACTTGGCAAGAAGGTTGGTGTCGATGAACTGAAGAATGTGCTTGATGCCATGCAACCACAGGTGAAGATTTCCACTGTATTGAGCTATCAGGGCGGCAAGCAGCAGGCACAGCCGTCCACCTATGCCAAACTGAGCGATGTCCCGAGTGATGCGCTGCTTGAAATGCGCGAGCATAACCCGGAGGAGTACAAGCGCCTGTACAAGGCTGAATACGGCATGACCTGTGAAATTTGAAAACCTTTAAAATGAAGAAAATGGGAAAAATTGTAATGCTTTTGACGGCACTTCTGTTCAATACGCTGACAGGTGTCGTGTGTGCTTCGGTATTGGGATTCTCTCCGGTGGCCGGAGCTGTGGGAATGAATGCGGTGGCAGCCTTTATGGGAATGGCCCCGCAAAGTACTTCAATACTCCGTGAAGGGGTTTATACGGAAATCTGGACAGGGGAACTTGTTAAGGTGCTCCGTGCCGGACTGGAAGGAACCTGGCTGTCAGGAATCCCCGACCAAAGCAGTATCGTGAATAACGATGTGATTCACCTGGTAGAAGTTGGTGTAGATCCGGATGTCTTGATAAACAATAAAACCTATCCGATTGATGTGCAGGCTTTGGAAGACAAGGATATTGCCATCAAGCTGGACAAATTCCAGACCAAGGCTACGCCGATTACAGACGATGAGCTTTATGCCATCAGCTATGACAAGACCGCCCGTGTGAAAGAGGGACATGCCAACAGTATCAATGATGCGAAGTTTACCAAGGCGGCCCATGCGCTTTGTGCGAACAAAAATACGGAAACTACTCCGGTGCTTAAGACTACCGGCGAGAAAGATCCGGCTACAAACCGTCTGCGCCTTACCGTGAATGACCTTGTGGAAATGAAGCGTGCCCTTGACAACCTGCGCGTACCGTCAGACGGCCGCAGACTGGTGCTTTGCCCCGACCATGTGAATGACCTGCTGCTGACCAGCCAGGCATTCCGTGAACAGTACAATATTGACCGCAACAGCGGCAAGGTAGGTAACCTTTACGGCTTTGAAATCTACGAGTATGGCAACAACCCGCTTTATACTACAGCCGGAGTGAAGAAGGCATTGGGTACAACGGCAGAAGCCGGTGAATTTCCGTGTTCATTTGCCTTCTACAAACAGAGGGTTTTCAAGGCAACAGGTTCTACCAAGATGTATTATTCCGAGTCAAAGAATGACCCGTTGAACCAGCGTAACCTGATTAACTTCCGCCATTACTTCATCTGCATGCCCAAGAAAGAGGATGCCGGAGTGGTAATGATGAGCGGCTATCAAGCATGATGATTATGGCAAAGTTGAAATATCTGGTAATACACTGTACGGCAACCCCGGAGGGGCGTGAGGTATCATCGGCGGACATCCGCAAATGGCATACTTCTCCGGTTGCCCAGGGAGGAAGAGGATGGAAGCAGGTTGGCTATACCGACCTGTTCCACCTGAACGGAGGCGTGGAACGTCTGGTAGAAAACAATGAGGATGCACAGGTGGACCCTTGGGAAGTGACCAACGGAGCCAAAGGATATAACAGTGTAAGCCGTCACATCGTGTATGCCGGAGGCGTGGAAAAAGACGGTAAGACCCCGAAAGACACCCGCACTGGCTGCCAGAAAAAGGCACTGGAGAAGTATGTGAAGGATTTTCATCGGAAATTCCCTGATGTACGCATTATAGGACACAACGAACTGGCAGCGAAAGCCTGTCCGAGCTTCGATGTGCAGGAATGGTTGAAAGAAATAGGTATTAATCAATAATAAAACCGGGTGGTATGGACTTGAGCGAATTTATGAACATTATCCTTGGCGGCGGCCTGGTTGGTACGGTGGCGACCATTGGCTCCTTGCGGGCTACTGTGAGAAAAGCGAAAGCGGAAGCGATGAAGGCCGAGGCCGGTGCAGAGGCCATGCGCATAGATAACGCCGAACATGCCACCCGCATTTTGATGGAAAATATTGTAAAACCTCTAAAAGATGAATTTTGTGAAACAAAGAAAGAACTGGCCCGCAATACGCGCGAGATGGCCCGTCTTAGAAAAGCTATTGATACAGCCGGAAACTGTCCTCATCGTGACGATTGCCCTGTGCTTGACAGGTTGCGCGAGTCACCGAAAGAGCATGAACCGGGAAGTCCGGACGGAATCGGCAAGCGCCGACAGCGCGAGCGGAAGCCGACGGGCGGGACTGGTGATGGCGGGTATACCGGCGAGTTCGGTGAAGCTGTCTATACCTGCGGACAGCCTCCGTAAACTTCCTGAAGGTGCCGTGTACCGTGGCAAGAGCGGACAGGCGAATCTGACCGTAGGCAGCGACGACAGCGGGAACATCGTGGCCGAAGCCTCGTGTGACAGTCTGCAGCAGCTGGTGCTATGGTATGAAGAAGAGCTGGCGCGTATCCGTAGCGAAACCAAGAGCGAAATTTCAAATGACGTTCAAACGGTAGAAAAACGCCCTCCGAACCGGATGCGGACGTTTATCACAGGTGTATTGGCCGGCTTGCTTGTCGGTATGTTATTAACAATGAAACTGAAAAAAAGATGAACAAGAATTTCATGTACGGCATAGGAGCCGTAAAGTATAAGGATTTCACAATCGGGTATATTGAAAAGAACTCGTTTGACCTGGGCGGCAAGAAACCCGAGGCCGCGAAGATCGAGGCCGAACAGGTGCAGGGTGCCCCGGTGCTGGTCATCCCACAGAGTAACGGCGGCATCGCCCCGACGTTCAATGTGATCCAGATGAACTATTCGAACCTGCACAAACTGCTTGGCGGCAGCCTGCATTATAAGAAAGAAGATTTGGAAAAGAAAACTCCGATCGGTTGGACAGCCCCGTCGGAGGTGCTTGTCATGCAGGGACCATGGGAACTCTCCCTCGTGTCCGGACAGAGCGTACTGATTCCCAACGCCACGCTACTTTCCAATCCTGCAGGCAAGCTGACCCTTACAGAAACCTCCAAGATAGAGGTTACGCTCGAAGTGGCGATGCCGGAGGACGGTTCGCAGCCTTACGGCGTGTTCGATACGGAAGCAATACCGGACGAGTGGGGGCAGTACAAGCTGCCGCCGGCGGAAGCCGCGGCTGCAGCATCGCTCCAAAGTGAGGAGGGCTAACGTATGGCTGACCGGCTGGAACAACTGATAGAGATGGAGTGTGCGGATGCGCTGCTGGACAGCGGCGTGTCCGTTCCTCTTAAAAGGTGGAAGCTTCCGTGGCTGAAACGCCCGGTGGAGGTACGTGTGACGATGAAGCGTCCGAGACTGCGGGGTCAGATATTGTTGGCCAGGGAATATCTGAAGATGGGTATCAAACCCGACTGGCAACCGAAGGACAAGGCCGAGGAACTGGCCTTTGTGGCGGAGCATGGCAAGGCCGTGAGCCGTCTGCTGGCCTATACGGTATGCCGGGGCTACGTGTCGCGGCACGTGGGTATCGGGGTGACGGCATGGGTGCTGCGGAACTTTGTGGAGTGGCGCTATCTGACGGCTATGTTCCGGACATTCGAGCGTCTGATGGGCACGAAGGATTTTATGCGTATTATCAGCTCGACAGCGCGGGCGAACCCGATGACTCCGAGACTGAGCCAGGCAAGGAAGGGGAGTTAAGAACCCGGTATGAGGGTTCCCATAGCCCTTTCGGCTTCGTGTGGCAGATTGCATCGGCGACCGGCTGGAGCGTGGATTACATCCTTGATGGGGTGAATTACCAGACGCTGATCATGATGCTGAGCGACGCGCCGCGGTATGTGCGGAAAAAGCAAGGCGGCGGAAATGGTGCTCCCAGACCGGAACACAGCGCCGAGGATGAAGCGAACGATATAGTAGGATTTTTTCAAAGCAAACTGGAATGAGCAAACCTGTAGAAGTTGAATTTTTGATGAAGGACAAACTCACGCCCGGCATGAACAAGGCCGAGCGTGAGGCGCTGGAACTGCGTAATACCGTCAGGCTGCTGGAGGCTGAACTGGAAAGGCTGCGCCTTGCCGGGGAGACGGCTGCCCCCAATCTGGACCAGAGTGCCAATATCGCGCAGATCCATGCACTGGAGAAGCAGCTTGAGGAATTGCGCGGCAAACTGAAACTGCTGCAGGAGGAATCGGAATCCGTGCAGGTCACCCCTGCAGATGTACCCAACGCGCAGCGCCAGTTGGGCGGGCTTCACAACAGTATCCAGCAGATCGCCCGTGAAATGCCTTCTTTGGCCATGGGACCGCAGATGTTCTTCCTGGCAATCAGCAACAACCTGCCGATTTTTACGGACGAACTGGCCCGTGCCCGCAAGGAATACGATGAGCTGCAGAAGTCCGGCAAGAAGGGCACACCGGTATGGAAGCAGGTCCTGTCCTCACTTTTTTCCTGGCAGACGGCCATGACCACCGGCATCATGCTGCTGGTAATGTACGGTGATGAAATCTGGGATTGGACGAAAAACCTGTTCAGTGCCAAAAAAGGCGTGGATGAATTCAACATATCACTCAAGGAAATGACCGAGATAGAGAAGGACGGCCGTGCCCAGATGGTGCGTACCCGCTTCGAACTGAAATCGGTCATCGATGAAATAAAGAACTTCACCGGCAGCAAGGAACAGGAAAAGGCGAAGGTGGAGGAACTGAACCGCAAGTACGGGGAATCTTTCGGGTATTATAAAACACTTTCCGAATGGTATGATACCCTTATCCAAAAGAGCGAGGACTATGTACAGGTTCTGCTGCACCAGACCAATGTCCAGAACCTTGTAAAAAAAGCTGCAGAAGCCGATGAAGAGGTGAATAAAATCAAGGCGCAGAAACCGGAAGAGGCGGAAAGCGCCATGGGTTTTTTCGGGAAATGGGGACAATATATCATGCAGTCAAGCATGGCAGAATCCGGGCAGTTCTATGACGCACAGGCTGCCATCAAGAAACATGATCAGGAAGCTTATGACGTACTGTTGAAAAATGCCGAAAACAAACGTGACGGTTATCTGAAAAAAGCGGAGGAAGAGGTAAAGAAAGCCGCAGAAGCAGCCAAAAAAGGAAATATCGGTGGGCATATCGACCCCAAGCAGTCCGGGAAGAATCCGGAAGCGGAAGCCAAGCAACGGCTTGCCACAGAGCGTAGGCTGGCGCAGGATCTTGCCGCCCTGCAGGCTGAAAACCGGAAGGAAGAGATAGACCGCATGCAAGCCGGTACCGAGAAGAAACTGGCACAAATCGAATATGACTATAACGCCCGGAAAGAAGAGATAAACCGGCAGGAAGCCGACTGGAAGCGTGAGAACAAGGAAGCCGGTCTTTCTACCGGAGATAACGGACTTACCCGGGAGCAACAGGATGAACTTGAAAAAGCCCGTGCCTCAAACACCGAGTCAAGGAAAAAAGCGGAGGCGGACGTGTACAGGGAAGAGGCGGAAGCCATGCGTGACTATCTGAAGGAATACGGGACCTTCCAGCAGCAGAAACTGGCCATCGCTGAAGAATATGCCGAGAAAATCCGCAAGGCACAGTCCCAGGGCGAAAGACTGACTTTGGAAAAGCAGCGTGATGCGGCTGTGCACAAAGTGGACATGGAATCCCTTACCCAGAAGATAGACTGGGGAGCAGCGTTCGGGGATTTAACCGGCTTGCTTGCAGACCAGATGAAGAATCTGCTTGGCGAACTTAAGCAGTATGTCAAGACGGATGAGTTCAAAAAATCAGGAGCAGCGGATCAGCAGGTCGTTTACGATGCCATTGAACGTATTCAAAGCATGCTCCCCGGTGGCAACGGCACATTGGATTTTGCCCGGCTGCAAACGCAGATGCACGCTTTGGGGGATGCCGTAACACGTGTGCAAAATGCAGAACTGCAGCAGGAAGCGGCATTCATCCGGTTGAAAGCGGCGCAGGCCGATTACAACAAGGCTCTTGAAAGCGGTAACCAGGCAGAAATAGAACGTACCCAAATTGCTCTTCAAACGGCTCAATCGTCCAGCGTTTCAGCTGACGAAGAATACCTGAACGCCACCTCTGAAATGAAGGCGCTTGCCGGGGAGGTGAAAAGTGCCTCCCGGGACACGGTTGACGGATTGAACATGGTATCCAACGGGTTGCACGGCTTTGCGAGCGGAACCTTGCAGGGATCATTTGAAGGAATCCAGAACATGCTTACCGGTCTTTCAAAACTGAATATCGGAGGCAAGGTCGGCGATGCCATCAGCCGGATGTCCGAAACCCTGTCAAGTGCCGGAGTCATCGGGCAGATCATATCGGCCATTCTCTCCATACTGGATTTGCTGAAAGACGGTATTGGCCCGATTATCTCATCATTGATAGACACCATTTTCAATGCGATAACCGGAATACTCGACAATATCCTCAGCGGAGACCTGTTCAAACAGATAGGCGGTTCCCTTGTGAAAGGTATCGGGGGATTGCTGAACACGGTGTCTTTCGGAGGTTTCAACAAACTGTTCGGCATCGGCGGGAACGCCAAGGAAGTGCAGGCGGCTATAGACCGTCTTACAGACCGGAACGAGCTGCTGCAGACCTCGATAGAGGATCTGACCGACACCATCAAGCAGAGCCAGGGGACGAAGAGTGTGGCGGCTTACCGCGACGCGTACAAGATGCAGCAGGAAACGAATTCGAACTACCTGCAGATGGCTATGGCGCAAGCCGGCTACCACGGAAGTCACCACAGCTGGAACTACTACTGGGGCGGTTTCAACCAGGCACAGATAGACAAACTGAGCGGACAGATCGGCCGCCAGTGGGACGGGAACCTGTGGAGCCTGAGCCCGGAGGAAATGAAGGCACTGCGCAGCAACGTGGATATGTGGACGCAAATCCAGAATACCGGTAAGGGAGGCTATGGCGGGCGACTGACCGAGAAACTGGATGACTACATAGACCAGGCCGGCAAGCTGGAGGAACTGACCGACCAGCTGTATGAAGGGCTGACGGGCATTTCGTTCGACGGTATGTACAGCAGCTTCATCGACAACCTGATGAACATGAAGTACGGTGCCAAGGATGCGGCGGAGGATATATCCGAGTACTTCATGCGGGCGATGCTGAGCAACAAGATCGGTGAGATGTACAGCGACAAACTGAAAGGCTGGTGGGAGAAGTTCGGCAAGGCCATGGAGGACAACGAACTGACCGAGGCGGAACGGAACGCGCTGATGGAAGAGTACATGCAGTATATGGATGAAGCCCTTGCCCTGCGTGACAACCTGGCGGCAGCCACCGGTTATGACAAGACGCAGCAGGGCGGTACGAGCCAAAGTGCGAAAGCGGGCGGCTTTACGGCCATGACGCAGGACCAGGGCACGAAGCTGGAGGGCATGTTCACCGGCGGGCTGCAGCACTGGAGCAGCATGGACGACCGGCTGGAAAGCGTGGTGGAGAAGATGGACACGGCTGAAGGGCATCTGGCCCGGATAGCCGAGAACACCGGTGTGAGCGCCGGACACCTGGGCGAACTGAAGGAAGTGATAAAGAAAATGATACGTGACGGACTAAAAGTGAAGTGATATGGGCAATATACTGAGCGGACTGGTGCTGGTGAACGGCACGGACATCTGGACGGAATACGGCGTGTTCCTGGTGGAAGACCGGCGCGGGGGCATGGAGAACCTGACGGCCATCCTGACCCCGAGCAAGGCCAAGAAGGATACGGCTGTGGACATACGGGAAGAGCACGGGGAAAAATACAGCCCCGTGCTGACCCCACGGAATGAAGCGCGTGACGTGACGCTGCATTTTGCGCTTTACAACAAGACCCAGGCAGGCTGGATGAAGCAGTACTTTGCCTTTGTGAATTTCCTGAAGCAAGGGAAGGACGGCTGGCTGGAGATCCGTTTCCCCCAGCTGGATCTGCAGCTGCGGGTGAAGTATGCCGACTGTACGAAGTTCACCCCGCTGACCTATCTGTGGACGGAAGGTGTGCATGCCGGAAAGTTCCGGGTAAAGTTCCGGGAACCGAAACCGATTATATAACCATTCAAACGCTATTAGAATATGCTTCTAACGATATATGATAAAGCCGGAACCAAGCGTGCGGATGTGGCCGTGAACGACAGCTCGACGCAAAGCAAGGAAGTGCAGGGAGACAATGTGCTTTCCCTGTCGTTCAGCTATTATGCCTTCCTGCCCCTGGACGTGAACGACTACACGGACTATCTGGGCGAACGGTACTGGCTGACAGAACGCTACACGCCGAAGCAGGTGAGCGATGGTGAATGGGAGTATAACCTGAAGCTGTACGGTATCGAGAGCCTGATCAAGCGGTTCCTGGTGCTGGAGACGACGGACGGGGACACCAACCCCCTGTTTACCCTGACGGCCACGCCCCGCGAGCATGTGGCGATGGTGGTGAAGGCTATCAATAACGGCATGGGCCACATTACTGACTGGAAGACGGGTACGGTGGAAGGTACGGAGCTGATCACGATAGACTACGAGGGGATGTACTGCGACGAAGCGCTGAAAGCCATCGCGGAAAAGGCAGGCGGCAAGGTGGAATGGTGGGTTGAGGGGCAGACTGTGAACGTGTGCCGCTGCGAACACGGGGAAGAAATCACCCTTGGCTATGGCAAGGGGCTGACCTCCCTGGAAAGAGATACGAGCAACACGGCCAAATTCTATACGCGCCTGTTCCCGGTAGGCTCGACCCGCAACATCGATGCGGAGAAATACGGCAGCCCGCGTCTGATGCTTCCCGGCGGCAGGAAGTACATCGAGCAGGGCGTGGAGGAATATGGCATCTATGACCATTACGAGCAGGATGCTTTCAGCGGCATCTTCCCCCGTCGGGTCGGTACGGTGAGCTCGGTTCGCAGCGAGGAGGTGGCAGACGATGAAGGAAACAAATTCACCGTCTATTATTTCCGGGACGGGGAACTGGACTTTGACCCCAACCTGTACGAGCTGGCGGGTGAGACAAAACGTGTGTCGTTCCAGACAGGCGACCTGGCCGGACTCGGGGAGAGTGACGACCACTATTTTGAGGTGAACTACGACAGCGCGGCACGTGAATTCGAACTGATCACCATCTGGCCCTACGATGACGACACCCAGCTGCCGGGCGGCAAGCTGGTGCCCCGAGCAGGCGACACCTATATCCTGTGGAATATCCGGATGCCGGATGAGTATTACCGGCTGGCCGAAGAGGAGTTTGCGGTTGCGGTGGACGAGTACAACCGGGACCACTGGCTGGACATTGCCGCCTACAAAGCCCCGACAGACCCGGTATACATCGAGGAGCACGGCATAGACCTGTTTGTGGGCAGACGGGTGAAGCTGGAGAGCCGGAAGTATTTCCCGGAAAAAGGCTACCGTCAGAGCCGTATCACCAAGATCAGCCGCAAGGTGAACGAACCCGGGCAGATGGACATCGAGATAAGCGATGTGCTGCAGGTGGGCAAGTTCGACAAGGTGACGGACAGCATCGGTGCGCTGAAAAGCTATACGAAATCAAAGACGGAAGGCGCTGCCCTTCCGGACATCATACGAAGCTGGGACAAGACGCTGCCCACGGACAACAACCTGTTTTCCGCCCGGCGCAGCCAGAAAGAGTTCCTGAGCAAGAACCAGCCGGACACAGCCAAAGAGTCCATCCGCTTCCTGAAGGGTGTGAGCTTTGGCGAGGCTGCTGGCGGCAAGCCCTGCGGCATCGTGGATGGTGAGGGCAATGCCGAATACTTGACTGCCGTGATCCGCGAACTGCTGCGCAGCACGGAGTTTGTGGACGGGCTGACCGGTGAGGGCTGGCAGCTGTGGATTGACCAGCTGACCGGACTGACAAACCTGACGGTGGACAAAGTGACTGCCCGGCAAAGCCTGGTGGCGCTGGAACTGCTGATCGAGAAGGTGCGCAGCGTGTGCGGCCAGCTGGTGGTGTCCGCTGCCAACGGCAAGATCAAGGACGTGGTGAAGCAGGGCGACAACTACCGCATCGTGTTTGAGCAGGAATCGGGCTTTGTGGCCCATGACCTGATGCGCTGTGCGGTTACGGGTGGTAAGAAACTAAAAGCATACTGGGTGGAGGTGGCTTCGGTGATAGCCGGCGGTGTGCTGGTCCCGGTAAGCGAGTTTGGCGGGGTGAAGCCGGAGGCAGGCGATGAGTGCGTGCTGATGGGCAACACCGAAAACCCGCTCCGGCAGAACCTTATATCCATTGCGGCCACGGAGGACGGGCAGCCCCGTATCGACATTCTGGACGGTGTGAAGGCCAAGAACTTCAACGGCTGCCTTCGTTGCCGGCTGGGTAAGCTGGACGGCATCAGGAGCAGCGCTTTCCCGGCAGACAAACAGCCGAAAGGAAACGGCCTGTATGCCGACAACGTGTGGCTGAAGGGTACGTTCGTGTTGATGACGGGCGAGGACATCCTGACGCGGTTTGAGATAACCGAGGGGAAAATCCATTCAGCCGTGGAAAGCTTGCGCAAGGAAATACGCGAAGAACAGAGTTATCTGGACAACAGCAGTTTTGCCGACGGCATGGACAAATGGAAGACGGGCAGCAAGGCTACGCTGTTCACCCTGGGCGGACGCTGGATCTGGGCGAACGGCGGTCCTTACGGTACGAAGCCGGACGGCCATGCCGAGATACGGACCGAAGGCAAGGTGCCTTATGCCTATATCCGGAACAGCTATATCATGCAGAAACTGGAGGACTTCCGGCTGGTACCGGAGTACCGGCAGACGAACAGCCAGGGCGAACGGGTGCCCGGCGTGGTGTATCTGTCGTTCAGCTACCGGGTTATCAAGGCCGGAAGGTTGAAAATAGAATTTGTGAACGCTGATAAGACCGGGTTTGAGAACTTCAACATGTTCGGCCATGAAGAGGACCTGCCCGTTGGCGGTGAGAAGATGTTCACGTTGGACGGACTTTGGAACGGCACTGGCGACTTCAAGCTGTCGTTTACGGGCGTGATTTACATTTCGCTGCTGGTGTTCAGCACCAACAAGGCGGACGCACTGGCCTATAAGTACCGTACACTGTTCGAACAGAGCGACCGGCTGGTAAAGATTTCAGCGACGGTCTTCGACAAGGACGGTAATGCGCTGAAAGAGACCGGGCTTGTCATAAAGCCTGAAGGTTCCGGTCTGTATGCGCAGGACAATACAGGAAAGATTGCCCTTATCGGGGTGAGCGTGGAGGAAGAGGACGAGTACGGAAATACCGTGAGCAAAATCAAGCTGACAGCCGACCATATACAGCTGGAGGGACTGGTAACGGCCAACGGCAACTTCAAGATACTGGAAGACGGCAGCATTGAAACGACCAACGGTAAGTTTACCGGAGAGATAGACAGCAGCAAAGGGAAAATCGGCGGCTTTGAGATAGGGAACGGCCGTATCGGTTCTGTGGCCGACTCTCACGGGAGCGGTGGCGGTCTTGCCATTTATGATGATTTTTTCCGTGTCGGCGGCAGCAAAGGATATGTGATGTTCGGTGATGATGTGATACCGTCTTCTGCAGGAGGAGCTTTTACCGCTGTCGGTCGTATCGTGAACTCAGCCCCCAATATATACGGGAATTACGGCTTCGACCAAGCGAACTATGGATTGTTTATAGATGTTACCGGCGGTACGAAGAACTACGGTATCAGCAGCAATGCGGCATTACTTGCCCCGGCGTTTATCAATACGAAAGCCAAGCTGCTTACCTTCGGAAGTGGAAACTACACGGTGGATTTCTCACAACACAATATCATTTTGATGTATTACAATGAACCCAACTACAGTAAGGTAGAGGTTACGCTGCCGTCGGAAAGTTCTGTGGCATACAAGTTCGGCATGAGTTACTTGCCTACCGATTTTGCAGCCATTGTCACGTTCAGGGTCAGACCCGGTTCAAAGAATATCATACTAAAAGGTATCTATAACCACAATGAAGATTTGCAAAACTACGAGATGGCATCCGGGGACTCCGTAACGGTACTTATTACAAAAGCGGACGGATTCCGTTACCAGATATTGAATCATTCATCCTAAAAAACAGATATATATGAAAAAGTTAGATTTCAGGAATTTCAGCGTTCCCACCGGAATAACCCGTCAGACGAGGGAGGTTTTCGATGCACGTGAGCAGATAGCCGATTTGCTGTATACGCGTGTCAGTGGCATCAAGGCCCATCGGCTTGCGTTCAAGATTTTCGAGAGTACCGGCGAGACCGAGTTCAGCGATGAGGAAACCGGGATGATACACATGGCGGTGGAACGCTATTGTCTTCCCAATGTGATAGATGCCCTGAACGAAATCCTGGGCGGGTCAGAAACCGATAAAAACGAATGAGTATGGCAGAAATGACACAAGAAGAACTGGTTCAGGAAGTGCTGGACCGTGTACTCCAGAGTTCTACCGGCGTGGAGGACTTGGAGACCGTCACCTCGCTGAGCGGTGTGAAATCACTGCCCGGTGAGAAGGACGGCAAGATGGTGAACGTCCCCCTGGAACTGATAGGGAAGCCTGCGAGCGATGCCGCCGCCCGTGCCGAGGCTGCCGCCAAGAAAGCGGAAGGAGCCGTAGCCGGACTGGAGGAAAAGACCCAGGCCGCCACGGAAGCGGCCACCAAGGCCAACGAAGCGGCAGCCAAGGCAGAAAACGCCGCTGCCAAGGTGGAACAGACTACGGCAGCAGCCATCGGCGGGGCTACCGCACGCTTTTCCTCATGGATGGAAACAGGCAACGTTTTACCTGACAAGAGTACCAAACCGGGCGGCAGCGTAGTGTATGTAGCGGATGCCGGGAAGTTCGCCTACCACATGGACTCCACCCTGTACGGGGACTGGGATGTGGCGGGTGTGCCTCCTGCCGGCATATTCATGAATGCGGACCGGACAGCCATCCTGCCGGACAAGCTCTACCTGCTGGGTGATGCCGTATATACCGGAACAGGCGGCAGCCTGAGACTGCTGGCCTACCGGCATGAGGTGATGAGCGGGGAAGCTTACGAGGCGCTGCAGGACAAGGATGCGAATACGCTGTATCTGATTTATGAGGAGGATTGACGATGATAACCATAGGCGGTAAGGAAATAACGGCTGCGTATGTGGGGAAACGTGCCCTGTCGGCAGTCTATGCCGGGGCAAGACTGGTGTGGTCTGCGATAAGCAGCTGTTTCGGACTTGGATACTGGAAAGGCGACGAGCCGTGGAACGGATCGGACGCATGGAACGGTAGCAGTAAAACTGATAAATGAATGATTATTATAAAAGGACAGTATTATGGCAAAAAGGAAAATAAGCGGAATCATCAACGCGACCGAGCATCCGATGAATCTTGAAACACCATGGAATCAGAAACAGCCGGACGGCACCTATCATGCCTATGCAGGCGATGACATCGAAGCGTTCCTGAAGAAGGAACTGTCAAACCGTACCCCTACCGAGGAACTGGTGAGCGGCGAGACGAAACCTCCTACATCCGGAACGGTGTTCGATGCGATGGTGGGTACGGTGACGGACGTGGATGTGCAGGACAGCGAGGACGGCACCCAGTACGTGATGACCGTCAAGCAGAAGGACGACCAGGGCGGCGAGAGCTCGAAGGAAGTGCGCTTTTCCAAGTACACGGACGATGACAAGGTGGTGGTGAACATCGACCTGACGGACAGCGGCGGTGCGGGACTTCCCGCCTCGCAGTATCTGGCACTGGGCAGCGGCTTTGTGGTGAAATACTCCGTAGGTGTGGGCACTGCCGGTGGCGGTACGGTGGACGGCTACAGCGACCTGAAAGCCCGTGTAATCGTGAAACGCGGTTCGACCGTCATCAGTGAGTTCCGGGATGCGGAGTTTGTGGGCGTTACAGCCGGACAGAGCTATACCTTTGACGCTTCGCCCTATCTGAAGGATGCCACTGCCTATACCGTACAGGTGGAAGCGCAGGCAACTTACCAGGACGGCACGCTGATGAAGACGGCCACGGCCAAGGTGACCATGGTGGCCATGGAGCTGGAGACCACCTACTCGGCGGGCAACGGGCTGGCCGACGGGGGATATAAAAATGACGTGAACATCCCCTTTACTGCCAAGGGCACGAGCGGTGAGAAGAACATCTACTACCGCGTGAACGGCGGACAGGCCTTTACCCTCGGTCTTTCGGCCGGCAGCGGTGTGCAGCAGAAGAACGTGACCATCCCCCTGACACAGATGCAGGAGGGTACGAACGTGGTGGAAGCCTACGCGCAGCATGAGAACTCCGGTGTGGTGAGCCGGGTGCATTACATTACGCTGCTGAAGGCAGGCGGAGGTGTGACAGCGTATGCCGGCCTGATGTTCAGCCACCGGGCAGCGGGGTTCCAGCGTGACTGGAAACACCCGGTGCTGGAGGCAGAGCAGTTCACGGCATGGAACTTCACGTATGCCGGCTATGACCGCGATGCGTACACGGCCCGTGTGAAAGTGACCGACCGGGGCAGCGTGGTGAAGGAAGACCTGCTGCAACGCGGTGAGACCGGCAGCTACGGACGGACGAACGTGAACGTGGAACCGTTGGACTACCGTGTGTCATGCGGCGATGCCGTGCTTGAGGTGCAGGTGAACACCACATCGCACCCGGACATTGAAGCCACGCTGGCACCGGATGCCGTGTGTACGTTTGACGCCTTCGGGCGAAGCAACACGGAAAACAACCCGGCAAGCTGGGTGAGCGGTGACAAGCGTATGGAGTTCCGGGACGTGCTGTGGAGCGTGAACGAATATGGTGCCGGTAGCGGCTGGCACAAGGACCGCCTGCTGCTGGCCGGTGGTGCAGGTATGACCCTGACCGCTGACGGCGGTTACCGCCCCTTCAACGAGGCGGACAAGCCCGAGGGATTTGCCATCCGTGACGTGGGCATGACGCTGGAGATAGAATACAGCACGGCCAACGTGACGGATACGGATGCCGAGCTGATCACCTGCCTGGGGCAGCTGGACAACGGCAACCGGTACGGGCTGATTGTGACTCCGGAAGAGGCCAAGTTCCTGACCGGTGTGGTGACCGAGGCGATGGATGCCGGACAGGTGCTGCGCTATGAAGACTCGGTGGGTACCAAGTTCCAGCCGGGTACGAATATCCGCATTACCTACGTGTTCTATCCGAACGTGCAGACCAACGAACAGCGCACGCTGATCGGTTTCTATGTGAACGGTGAAGAGTCGGCTGCTTCCAAGTGGCTCGACAAGGTGAATTTTGACATTCAGAGCCAGTTGGAATTTAAGTCGGCGGGTGCCGACCTGAACGTGAAGAGCGTGCGTATCTATAACAAGGCGCTGACCTCGGACGAGGTGCTGAACAACTACATCGTGGACCGCAACCACCTGGAGGATGCCGACGGGGAACCGGGCGTGCGCTCACTGGATGAGGACAACCGCGTGCTGAATGAAGGAGATACGGTGAGCATGGAGAAGCTGATGGGGCTGATGAAGAAGCGCCGGAACTCGATCCTGGTACTGATAGGCACGGGCAGCGTGGGCAGTGAGGTTCCGAGCGACAGCGACACGCTGAACGTGGTGGATGCACTGGCCCAGCTGAACGACAAGAAGGCCAACAAACTGGTAAGGGAGGTCCGTTTCTATAACGGAGAGGACAGGACGCTTGACTTTATCCTTACCAACGTATATGTCCGTATTCAGGGTACTTCTTCCGTGAACTATGCCAGAAAGAACTTCCGTTTCTACTTCCAGAAGACGGCAAGCGGCTGGACGGTTACATTGAGCTACGGGGAGATTGACGGAAACGGCAGGCAGAAGAATCCGGTGGTAACTACCGGCAAAAAAAATCTCTTCAAGTTACGCAGGAACTCGGTAGGCGCGAAGCTGGCATGTTCCAAATGCGACTTCTCGGACTCGTCCATGACCACCAATACCGGAGGTGCGAAGCTTATCAATGACGGACTGAAAGAGATGGGGCTGCTTACGCCTGCCCAGCGTTACGCCAAAGACCATGGGCTGAAGGACGATTACCGTTCGGCCATCGACGGCCTGCCGTGCGACCTGTTCGTAGCGAAGAGTGCCGACGAAGACCTGACCTATTACGGCCAGTACAACATGAACAACGAGAAGAGCGACAGCTACCCCATCTTCGGGCAGGATGAGACCATCGGCGGCGAGAAATGGGGCGAGGGCGACACGCTGAACTACCTGGAAGCCGACGAGGAAGGACACAAGCAGTACCTGCCCGTCTGCTTCGAGACGCTGAACAACTCCAATCCGCTGTGCCTGTTCCACTGGTTGCCGAGTACCGAACCGGAGCATAAGGATTTCATGGACTACAACTTTGACGGAGGACTGGAATTTAATCATCCGAAAGATACCTTCTGGTCGGACGGAGGCGGTGACGCGGAGGAAGAACCGAACCTGAAAGACCACCTCGGTACCGGTGACAAGTACGACAAGATGTACAAGGCCACCGACCGCATGATGAGTTTCGTCTACCGGTGCGTAAAGGAAACGCCTGCGGGCAGGAACATGGTTTACAGCACGGAATCCCATTCGTTCGAGGGGGTGGACTATGAGGACGACGGCGACAAGTTCCCTACCGCCAAGTGGCAGAGCGATACGTTCAGGAAAGAGGCATCGAAGTATTTCGACCTTCCCCACCTGATTGCCTACTATCTGTACGTGCAGTTCAACCTCGGCGTGGACCAGCTTGCGAAGAACATGCTTATCCGCACATGGGACGGTGTGAAATGGTTGATTGACTATTATGACGGCGACTGCCAGCTCGGTTCTGACAACAAGTCGTTCCTGACCGGGAAGTATGACGACAACCGCCAGACGAAGCGCGACGGGGCTTATGTGATGCAGGGTCATAACTCGTGGCTGTGGAACCTCATCGTGGCCAATTGCTGGGACATGATTGTGGAGATTATGGTGAGCGGATGGAACGGGGGCGCAAGCTTCATGAGTGCTTTCAGTATCCAGAAAGCCATTGACCATTTCGATACCGAACAGATGAAGAAGTGGTGCTCGCGCCTCTATAACAAGTCCGGCATCTTCAAATACATCTATCCGTTCCTGAACGAAATGCCGGTGGGTGCGGACGGAGCCAAACAGACCTATCCGCAAATCTACGGTCTGAAGGGTTCGTTGAAAGCACACCGAAACTACTTCATCCAACGCCGGTATGACCTGAAGCAGGTGGAGTACGGCTATGTATCCACGCTGGGTGCCCAGTTCTACCAGAGTACGGCATCGCTGGACAAGGCCTACACGCTGAAACCGATGCAGTACCGTCTGACCATTCCGTACCGTGTGCAGCTTTCCACCAGCAACGGCGTGCAGGCCGACAGCGGCGTGGTGGATGCGGACGTGCTCCACTCGTTGCAGCTGACCCGTGCCTTCGGTGAAAATGACCCGTTGAAGATCATCGGTGCGGCGAAAGTCAAGGAACTGGTTTGGCATGAGGATGCGTTCGCAATCGGCTTCAACTTCGGTCTGCTGACCTCACTGGTAAAACTCGACATGAGCGTGGAGAAAGCCAGCGGTTACCGGAATGGCTCGTTCATGGCTTCGACGAACGGCATGCTGCTTCTGGAAGAAGTGAACATGCGGAACAACCGGCTGGCCCGGAACGGGGACAACGGCAATGTGGCCACTTTGGACTTGAGCTGGCAGGGCCGCCTGAAGAAACTGGACGTGAGGGGTACGGGGCTGACCCGTGTGAAACTGGCCACCGGTGCGCCCGTTGTGCAGTTATGCCTGCCGGACACGATTGAGGAACTGTTCCTGGAATATCTGACCAAGCTGTCCGATAGTGGCCTGATACTGGAAGGGATCAATAATGTGCGGGGCTACCGCTACACCAACTGCCCCGGCATCGACGGGTTCGCTATGCTGGAACGCCTGCACCAGGCCAGACTGAACGGCAGCGGCAAGCTGGAGCGCTTCGTGCTGGAGATAGACCGGGAAGACGACGGAACCCTGCTGAAGAAGTATTACGACTACGGAACGTATACACAGACGGGTGCCGTGGATGACCGGCATTCGGGACTGAGGGGCAAGCTGACCCTGACGAAGTATCTGGCCGATGAGGAACTGGAGAAGTATGCCGCCCGTTATCCGGAACTGACCATCAAGCAGCCGCCCTATACGATGATCGAGTTTGACGACAGCGTGGCCGACGATGCCAATGTTTCGAACCTGGACAACAAGACGGGGTACAAATTCGGCAATACGTACAAAATGAGCGGGCATGTGAATGCCATCCTGTCCAAGCGCCACCGCGTATTGGCCAAGGTGACGAAGATGCCCACGAGCCGGAAGGTGGAGATAGCCGGGCAGCAGGTGGAAGTGAACAACCCGGACGGGGAGATGACCTATTTCCCCCTGCATGACGAAAGCTCGAACTTCTATGCCGATGCGGAGGATATGAACGACTGTACGGTGGCGAAGCTGGACGGCAGCGAGGGAGACTGGATGATGTATGAGCCGTTTTACTGGAGCAAAGGCATCAACGATTATTTGAACAACAAGAAGTACGCCTGCTACAGCAGTTATCCGGAGGACGAAATGCCCCCGATTCCGGACGCGACGGTACTGACACTGGATGCCATCAAGGAGACACAGGGCGGCTGGCTGGGTGAACGCAAGATCATGAGCGGCAAGCCCACGCTGATGGAATCCTATACGACGGACAAGGCTTATTCCGTGTGCAAAGTGGACGTGTCGGGTTACAGACGTGTCCGCTTCCCGAGCGTTCCAGGAACAGGGCTTATCGGCAGTGTGTTTGCTGATGCGGAGGGAAACATCCTGAAGAGTATTGTGGTGCCGACCATCGGCTTGAAATTTGAAGCCGGCATGTATCTGATAGCAGACGTTCCGGAACGTGCTACAGCCCTGCATTTCTCCATTCTGAACACGGCAGAGTTTGACTGCGTGGTGCTGAGCAACAGCGACAAGATAGAGGACATGGAACCGGATTGGGTGGCCAATGAGGAACATCTGTGTGCCGTTGTGGGCAGTTCTGTAGTGGGCAGCAAGTTGCGTGCCTGCATAACCGGAGCTTCGACCACGGCAAGCATGACATGGACGGACTTCCACTATTACAGCCAGCAGCGTGGCATGCAGCAGATAGATGCCCTGATGCACAGCCGCATCGCGAACCTGAGCTATGCAAAGTACGGGCGTAGGGACATGCAGGAACAATGCGGTGCCGGTCAGCATAACAATAACCGGACAACGGGTGGAACGGCCGACCATGGAATGACAGACACCATCGGCTATGACGAAGCGTATGTCATCAACAACAAAATCACGAATTCGCTGATTGACGGCTTGGTGCATCAGTATGCCTGGTATAAGAGCCGGGACGAATACGGACAGGCAACCGTGGTGCAGGTGAACAATATCTGCTGCCTGGGCTACGAGGACATCTACGGCAACAAGTATGACATGATGGACGGCGTGGATCTGCCGAATGACAGCGGCAACCAGGGCAAATGGCGCATCTGGATGCCTGACGGCAGTATCCGTATGGTACAGGGCAAGAAGGATAGCGGTCAGTGGATTACAGGCGTGGCGCACGGCAAGTATATGGACATGGTTCCGGTAGGTAATTTGAACGGATCATCTTCCACCTACTATACCGACATGTACTGGATAAGCACCGCTACAGTCCGTGTGGTCTATCGCGGGTACAACAATGCGAACGCGAATGGCGGTGTGTCG
>OGNF01000229.1_pt1 | contig 64105 bp, 50 predicted proteins | sample 1573321 | NCBI WGS metagenome assembly OGNF01 (sample SAMEA2581911, study PRJEB24529) | metagenome | biome: Human gut stool | place: China | collected 2011 | reverse complement strand
CAAAAATGTCAATGTTCTCTGTGATTCAAGTGAACCGAATTTATTTAATTTTTAACCACGTCCATTTTTAGTGGACAGTAGTGGTAACTACTTATATCTTAGAGGCTATTCCTTGATTTTTGACTCCCTCTCTTTTGGTTGTTAAGGACAGGATCGCGAACGGATCGCGATCCTGTCCACCAAAAACTGTTATCTCACAATGGTCTTGACTGTCTTGTTGCCGACCTTGACTGCATATATGCCCGGGGTGACCGGAACATTATAGCTGTCGCGGTCGGAACCGATGAATACAACACGCCCGTCGATTGCAACAACCTGCACTTTCATACCTCCCGCATTGCGGACAGAGATGAATCCGTTGCCGCCCGCGATTACGGCAGACGCTTCGGCAACTTCTTCAACTCCACTGGTGTCGACAAGCCGAATCACGTTGCTGAAAGGTGATTCGCCGCGGTCGTACACTGCCGATACTCCGTAACTCCTGCCCTCTTCCGATATGAAGTTATACTTAACTTCTGTCAGAGGTGAGGCATTAAGTCTGACGTCGTTCTCGTAGATATTGTAACCATACAGAATTGCTGATTCGAATGCAGGCATATAAGCGATATCGTCAAACATCACCATATACTTGTTCTTGACAATCTTCAGCGCGAAATACTTGGTTCCCGCCGGTAGACCGGCGTCGAACATACTCCACTGCGTAGAGTTGACAGGGAATTTTTTAACAGAAACAAACGATTCGGGGTTATCGTCGGTCGAACTTGCAAGAACCTCGACTTCAGCATCGTAGTCGGCAAACATCACTCTCGAAACAAATTCCACCGTCTGTTCCTCACCGCTGAGCAGAGGCGATATGAGCCAATTCTCTTCTTTTGCGGGATCCTCATAGTTGGCTATGGATGCCAGGAACTGGGTTTCGCTGTAACTCCACTGATAACCGAACTGTTCGTCGGGGAAGACGATAAACGCATGGGGCAAATAATTGTTTTGGAAGTAGTAGTCACCGAACTGCCCGGATATTCCATAAGTCGGGAGTCCGTCGCCGTCTACAGCCTTCCAGCGTCCAAAGTCGGACACGGTATAAGGAGCCATTGTCTCGAAATCTTCGACTACTCTTCTGCCGCCGATCTGGTAACGCGGAGCCGACCATGTCAGTTCAGCTTCTGTGCCGAGAAGTGTGCCGGCCAGATTCTCGGGTGCGGCAAGAACCGGAGACGAGCATTTCACATGATTGACCGTATAATCATTGTCTGAGCTGTTCTGATCCTTCTCGCTTGATATAGAAGCAACCATCTTGTTATCTTCAAGCCAATTGTGATCAGCAAAAACATCAAACACCACTTCCGCGGTCGTTCCGGGCTGTACGTCTACGGCATCGGCGTGAGCTATCACTTTGCCGTTCAGCTTAAGCTCGCAAGTGTAATCTCCGGCCAGAACCGGTGTGTCCGATCCGTTGCGGACCGTCATGCGGACCTTGTTGTCTATACCTTTTACGAACTGAGGAACATTGAGAGCCGTAACAGACAGATTGACAGCATTTGCATCAAATACCCTCACGTCGTCAAACGCCACGTAGCAGTTCTTTGCAGCAAGATCGGAAGTAAACGCCACCTGTATCTCCTTACCTGCATAGTCGCTGAGATCGATTTGCTCTTCCTGCCAGCCGCTTTGGTCGGTATTGGTCATTATGAAGCCGACCACATTGCTTTCTCCCTTCTCGATAACCTGGACCATGATGAAATTCATCTGCGTGCTGATGCCGTACCAACGGAACGTAAACATCGGCTTCACCGCATCTTTCAGGGAAATCTTGCCGGAATATATTTCGGCATGAGGCTCCGACGTTGCGTTCCATGGTGCCGAAACTGCCAGATACTGGCTGCCGTTTTCCGGAAGAATACCGTTGGCTACACCTGAGAACTGGGCGTCGCTGCCGGTGAACAGCCAGTCGTTGTTCACACGCTGCGCATCCTCGAAATTCTCGCAATAAGGAATCTCCATCGGCTTACCGATGCAATAATCGTCTGACCATGCCGCGGCAGCAGTGTATTCCTGCATACGGCTTGCCGGCATCACACGGTAACCCACGAACTGCTGACCTGTTTCAACCGCCTGATAAGTATAGCTGCATTCCTTGAGATTGTCGGCTATGACGGTCGGTTCATCGGCGCCGTCGATACACGCCTTGATCACATACCAGTAATTGTCAGGATTCAAAGCATTGCCATCCTTGTCAAGGCTCACCGGATCCCACGTAAGGGTCATCTCGCCCGGCTTTTCCGGATTCTCCTCTACCTTAAGGTTGGAGATCCTCGCTGGCTGCGGAATGAACTCTCCGGCCCATGCCTCGGCTGTGGACATCTTGCCGTAACCATGCTCGTTGCTCACCAGCACATAGAACGAAACATTTCTGCTTTCCGTAACAGAAATCGGGCAGGAATACTGCTGACCGGGAGCCTCTTTGCCACTGTTGATGCGTACGCCATCCTGATAGACATCAAAGTTGACATCAGTGGTTAGCTCTGTACCGTCGACCGACACTGCCGGAACAGTAAATGTCAGCGTACCTTCCAGAGTGCCGCCGAAGTCTGCCGTGAGATTCTGAACGGCATCGGGAGCAAGCGCCTCAGGCACAAGCTCTTCTACATAAAGTCCCTTGGCTTGCAGATATCCGCTTATTTCGTAGACTGTCTCCACGGTCTGAGCCTCAGGGTCTATCTTTTTCAGATAGGTCTTCGAAGCGGCCAGATTGTCAAGATCGGGATCCGCAACCTGATCGAAAGTGTAGAAGCAACCGTCGGTCTTGTTATAAGCCATGCCAAAAGACGATGTCTGATAGATACCCGTATCGAACAGTTTGGTCACTTCGCCCGTAGACTTGTTGACCTGACAGAACCATCCGTCCAGATTGATTCCATATAAAGTCCCGTCCGGTTTGAAACCGAGTGTCGCAACGCATTCCTCATTGCTGCTCACCTCGCGGATCACCGTGCTGCCCGGAGCATCATTGCCGATTTTCAGTTTACCGTAATGATATCCTTGAAGAGTCGAGTTGTAGAATATAGCATAGAAATCAGCTCCGCTCTGCGGGTCATAGACCAGAGAGAAGGGTGTGAGTCCGTCAGGACTCTGTTCTTCGCCCACCTGCGCTATGGGCTGCCAGTTGGAAGTGGAGACCATATAAGTGGCGGAAACGGTTCCGGAACTTGTCGAGCCGTTGTATGTGCACATATAGCTGCTCTGATTGTCCACGTAACATGCGCCGTAGTTTCCGATCAGGAAAGTAGCGCCGCAAAGTTCAGCCGGCGATATCAGTTTCATAGTGCCGCCGGCAACCGGCATTGAATACATTCCATAAGGTACGGGATCGGCATCGGAATCCCACGCCGACGAATATGTCACATTCATCTTCAGCTCGTTAAGAGCATTGGGTATATTTCCGTTAGCCGCTTTTACCACAGGCATAGGCCTCTTTGTTTTCGCGACATACGTCGGACCGATGTTCTGATTAATCACGCGTGAGGACTGCCCGGGCACAGTTTTCACGAACTTGGCTCTGGCCGTCGGCCATTCCATACCTCGCGACTCTGCCGATGCATCTGGGACGGCTACCGTCGCCGACACCACGCATACTGCCGTTATTGCAGCAAATCGAGTAAAAAGCTGTCTTGTCATAAGCATTGTTGTGAGACTCTTCGGTTAGTAATCGATATGGCGGGAATGCGGAATCTCATAACTAATCCATTCCAGCCTTTTGTTTAATCGCAAATTTATATATCCATACTCAAATTCTTAAATAAAAAAGTCCAAAACTTATACCGATTCAAGAAATCAAAAAAAATTGCAGAGGTCACTACACGTCAAGCATCATTGCTTTTATTCTGTTTATCAGTCATTTTCTTATATACTGAGGGGGTCATGCCTGTGATTTTCTTAAAGGCGATACAAAAATTGGACATTGATTTAAAACCGACGCTCTCTCCGATGCTCTGAATGGTCAACTGCGTATATTTAGGATCGATGGTGAGACGACTTCGGGCCTCACGTATCCTGAAATCGTTGACATATGCCCGGAAATTGTCGCCTGTCGTTTCATTGATGGCCTGCGAGACATATTTCGTATTCGAGCCGATCAGGTTGGCCAGTTCCTGCAAGGAGAAATTGGGATTGCAAAAGTTAGCCGGATCCGACACCACGATCTCTATTTCCTTCATAAGTTCGCTCCATTTCTCCGCATTAGTTTCAGGTTCGTCACTGATAACTTCCGGTTGCGGACAGCGGGATGCCCTCATTTCGCTTTCAAGAATAGCCAGTTCCCGGTTGCGGGCGAAAAGCAGTTTCCGGTCCTGACGCAGCCTGCGCAAGCCAAACCATATGGCAATACCAATCAGAAGCACTGCCACGACAGCGATTATCACAATCTTCTGCTTGGAGATCGTAACCTCAAGATTACGTATCAACACGCGGTCTTCCTCTTCGGCCTTCCGCTCCAGCCGCGATGTGACGTTTATAAAATTCGGCATGTTCACAAGTGAATCCATTGTCGTGACATAAAGACGGCTGTATTCCAGGGCCTTGTCCCGGTCACCGCAACTTATGTACATATTCATCAGCAGTTTGCGTGCATCCGCAAGTACTAACTTGTTGTTCGTCCCCTGAACGGCATTCTCGTAACGCTTCAGCCAGTACAACGCCGTCTCTTTGTCGCCGTATATCGCATAATATTCCGACAGTTCGCTCAGCGGGGTGAGATAGTATTTCGGCCCCATTTTAAGGTCGTGCACCAGGCTAACCGCATCCTCAAAATACTCCGCGCTCTTGTCGCGCGACCCGAACGCCTTTTCAATGAACCCATTGCAAAGAAGAAAATTGAGTCGCTTGAGGCCTTTGTTTTTCGGCTGACTACGGTACAATTCATCACACATTTTACGAGCCTTAACCTCATCGCCGAGTATGCAATACACCACAGAAAGGTAATGAAGCATTTTCATGCGCTTGTCCTGATCGCGGGTCGTCGCAATTCCCTTCTGATAATATTTCACAGCCGAAATGTAATCGTTATAAACCACATAAATATTGGCAAGTGTAAGACAGCCCGATGCGACGGTTTCGACCGGAATTTGCGCCCCGGCCTCAGCCTTGCGCACAAGCGTGTACAGTCCGTCGACCGCGCCTGTCATGTCGCGAGTCTGATAACATTCTTCTGCCGCACGCACCACGGAATCCGCCCATTCGGCATCGCTTGCCGCCGTCATCGGTTTGACAGCCCACAGCAGCATCACAAAAAGTAAAAGCGGTACTCGCATCAATGATTTACAGGAATTACTCAATAACATTTAACATTTTCAAGGCCGCGAACACAAAATTAGCATTTTATTTCGACCAATGCAAATTGCAATACCCGATTATCCGGTCACAACCGAAAAACGGCCGCGGCTATCGTCGCGACCGTTAGATTCAATTCCGAACCATCGTCTGTTATTCCACTGTGGTTTTGAGCGGATGGCCTCCGGAAACCACTATGACGTAAAATCCCGGCTGCTGTCCGATGAAAGAATGTCTTTGTTGGCTTCATACAGGTCGCGATAGACCTCTTCAAAGAATTTCTCTGATCGTCTGGCATTTGCGTCCGACAGCGTGCTGCGCTTCGGCACAGTATCGATGCCCACATGATGCAGCTTGCGGACTTCCGCCGTCATAGAGGTCTCTATTTCACGCAATGAGTCGAACCGCTGTATCACCGCATAAAGCATTGTCAGAAGATGAGTATAGCCGTCGAAGCGTTGGACGTACTTCTCTCCGCCGTGTTTACGGCTCATTTCAACTATTTTTTCGCGGTCGAGTGATTTTATCAACTGACCATATATCGGCTGTCCGAAAAAATTGCTACTTTTGCCCATGGTTATTCTTGGTATGTTTGGCGACAACAAAATAACCATTTAGGGCTGACTCCTGCAAATGGAACCAGCCCTAAATTTTTCCTATCTCAAATTTTTTAGCGGACAGTAATATAAGACAATAGTCAACTACTTCAGGTCACGCGCAACAAACGCTTCTGCCGAATCTTTTAACGCTAAGATCAAGATGTTCCGCAATCAATTGAGAGGTGTGTCTGACCCTCTCTTCTTCATATTCAGACTATGCAAACTTTTTGCTTAAAAAAATGCCATGCACCGGAAAATCCGATGACCCCTTTGGGATGACGGCATACATATTGTCACAGGTCTGCGATCGAACATGAAACAGCGTCTGATGCCGCTCTATGATAAGATTATGCTACGTAAAAGGAGTATCATCGAATCCATAAACGACATGCTTAAGAATGTGGCGCAGCTTGTTCACTCGCGCCACCGGAGCGTCCACAACTTCCTCATGAATCTGCTTGCGGCGATGGGTGCCTACTGCTTCTTCGCCACAAAACCGGAGGTGAACTTTGATTTCGAGGTGCCTGAGTCCAACGGGCAGCTTGTCCTCTGGCATTAATTCCCATTTACACCATAAAATCAGGCGACCCTCATGTGGCCGCCCGATAATTTGTGCCCTTAGCCATGGGATAAAAATCGTATGTTTTTATCCCGAACTCGCGTTAGTAATTTCCTTGATTCCCCAATTCCTGAATCCGAATCCGAATTCAAAATTTCAAATTCCAAATTTGAATTCAAAATTCAAAATTATCTTCCCCCCTTGCATATATTATAACCATCCTCTCCGCCGATTGTTCAGTATCTTTTAATTTCCTATAGGCATCTTCATAAATGGGAAGATCTGATTCATTATAGCGCCCGGTCAGTTGTGAGTCGTCGAAGATTGTGTGTCGCCGGCCCAGGGCCGGTGACGATGTTCGCATTTAAAAATCTGCCTAAAACATATTTCCTTCTGCATTGAGACTGAAAAATTTGCTTGGTAATGACTCGAGCCGAAACGAATTTTCAATTCTCATGGCCTTAATTTTGACTAAAATTCCTGATAACATATTAATAATAATTTAGATATACACTTTATGAACAACCTCCAATACAAATCCCTTCCAGATAAAATTCGGCGACATTTTGCCCGTTCCGTGAAAATTATTTAAAATTCCCTCCACTCTCCCCGTTCTGCTGAATTTTTAGTAATTTTGCATTGAGTGAAAATTTATGACGTGTAAATATTACACAAGTAAAGAAATGACTAATGTAATATTTACACAAGATGAAGGATTATGAGAATAGATTTTGATGTGGTGGATGTGGTGCTTCCCGAAATTGATTTCGATAGGATGCGTCGATGGATTGTTGCGGTGGCTGATTCTTATGGTTTCAAGGTGGGTCGTCTCTTCTATCGCTTCTGCAGCGATGAGGAGATTTTGAGCGTGAACAGGGAGTTTATCAACCACGACTATTTTACCGATATAATCACATTCGATTATACTGTGCCAGGGCGTCTCTCAGGCGACATAATCATCTCACTCGATACAGTGGCTTCCAACGCCGCCCTTTTGGCCGTAGAACCCACGCAAGAACTTTACAGGGTTATCATACACGGCGTGCTCCATCTGTGCGGAATCAACGACAAAGGTCCCGGTGAGCGTGCCATAATGGAAGCCGCCGAAAACCGCGCCCTTCTGCTTCTGCAAACCATCCCATAGCCATCTCCCCAATTACTCATTATTTCTTACTTCTTACTTCTTACTTCTTACTTCTTACTTCTTACTTCTTACTTATCTCGATTCCCCCCTATGCTATATGATTTCGATGTGATTGTTGTCGGTGCCGGACATGCCGGCTGCGAGGCGGCTGTGGCTTCCGCCCGATTGGGTGCGCGCACACTGCTCGTCACCAAGGATATGAACCGTATCGCGCAGATGTCCTGCAACCCCGCCGTAGGCGGTATCGCCAAGGGGCAGATTGTGCGCGAGATCGATGCTATAGGTGGTATGATGGGCATTATCGCCGACGAAACTGCTATTCAGTTCCGGATGCTCAACCGCTCCAAAGGGCCTGCCGTCTGGTCGCCCCGCGTGCAGAGCGACCGCACCAAATATATCGACCGCTGGCGTCTCGAACTCGACCGCACAGACAATCTTTTTTTATTCCAGGACAGCGTAATTGAGTTGATTCTTGAGGATAACAAGCGCGTCGCCGGCGTAAGGACTGCCCTCGGTTTTGAATTCAAATCCTCCAATGTAATCCTTACCGCCGGCACATTCCTCAATGGCCTGATGCATTTCGGCCCCCTACAGATTCCCGGCGGCCGCATCTCGGAGAATGCCGCTACCGGTCTTACGGAGCAATTACGCGCCATTGGTTTTGCGACAGGCCGTATGAAAACCGGTACGCCGGCGCGTATTGACGGCCGTACAATCGATTTTTCGCAGGCACAGCGCCAGAGCGGCGATGGCGATATTCACGAAAAATTCTCTTTCCTTCCAGAGGTGAAACGCACGCTCCAACAGCGCGACTGCTGGATTGTCCACACGAATCCTGAAGCTCACGCCGAGATGACTTCTCATCTCGATGAGTCCCCTTTATACAACGGCCAGATCCAGAGCATAGGGCCGCGATATTGCCCCAGTATCGAAACCAAACTGGTGACCTTCGCCGACAAGGACAGCCACCAGCTCTTCCTCGAACCGGAAGGTGAAACCACCCAGGAATATTACATCAATGGCTTCTCGAGCTCCATGCCCTGGCGTGTGCAGATCGATGCATTGAGCAAGGTGCCGGCTCTTCGGAATGTGCAGTTCTATCGTCCCGGTTATGCCATTGAATATGACTTTTTCGACCCCACACAACTCACCCACGACCTTCAGACAAAACTCGTGGAGGGCCTCTATTTTGCAGGTCAGGTTAATGGCACCACAGGTTATGAGGAGGCGGCCGCGCAGGGAATGATGGCTGGCATCAACGCCGCCAGAAGAGTTGCCGGAAAGGAACCTGTCGTGCTCGGGAGGGATGAGGCTTATATCGGAGTATTGATAGACGACCTTGTTACAAAGGGTGTCGACGAACCATACCGTATGTTTACCTCCCGCGCCGAATACCGCATCCTGCTTCGTCAGGATGACGCCGATATGCGTCTTACTCCCATTGGATATGAGATAGGCCTGGCAGATGAAAGAAGATACCGCCTGATGGTGGAGAAGCGCGAGCAAAGAGATGCGTTAATTGATTGGTGTAAGAATTATCTGGTGAAGATGAATCATGAACTCAACGGCCGCCTTGTAGAACTCGGAACATCCCCCTTGACGGCTTCTCTGCGTGCCATAGAACTGCTGCGTCGGCCTCAATTGAATTTCCGTAAGCTTGCGGAGATTGTGCCTGGTGTGGCCCGACGGCTGGAGCAGGTGGAGCAGGATAGGAGAGAGGAGATTGTGCAGGCCGCGGAGATACTTATCAAATATGGAGGCTATATTGAGCGAGAGCGTGAACTTGCCGACAAGCAGACTCGTTTGGAGTATGTGCGCATACCCGACGGATTTGATTATGGTAAGGTGACGGCCATCTCCACGGAGTCGCGTCAGAAACTCTCCCGCATCCGTCCTGCCACGATAGGGCAGGCCTCCCGCATCCCCGGCGTCTCGCCGGCCGACGTCAATGTGCTTCTTATCCTTCTCGGCAGATAATTATTTTGAAATCTCAGCCAAATTTGTTTACTTTGCAGATGCCTCGTCATATGAGGCACTATTTCCGCCTGGCGACATTTGATAATGGATATCGCAATTCTGAGAATAGTGTAACTGACAAAATTTCAGGCAAAAGGATTGTAGAATGTTCCACGTGGAACAACCGAAGACGTTAATCAAATCAAGGCAATTCGGAAATATTAATCAAATCTACATAATATGGAAATTGAAGAATTGAAACTTAAGATTCGTGACATTCCTGATTTCCCCTCGAAGGGAATCGTGTTCCGCGATCTTACCACACTGCTCAAGGATGCGACAGCGCTTCGCGTAATGAGCGATGCTCTCACAGACCTCTATCGCGACCATGGAATCACCAAAGTGGTGGGTATCGAATCGCGCGGTTTCATCGGCGGTTCTATACTTGCCTACAACCTTGGATGCGGTTTTGTGCCTGCCCGCAAACCGGGTAAACTTCCCTCCGTCACCATCAAGAAGGCATATGCGAAGGAATATGGCGTCGATACAATCGAACTCCATTCCGATGCCATCAATGAGAATGATGTGGTGCTTCTGCACGACGACCTGCTCGCAACCGGCGGTACGATGAACGCCTGTTATGAGCTCGTAAAGTCGATGAATCCAAAGAAAATCTATATCAACTTCGTGGTTGAACTCACAGCCCTGCATGGCCGCGACATCTTCCCGAAAGACGTGGAGGTGACATCGCTTCTCAAATACTAATTCATTAAATCCGGAAACCGGTTTTCATTGGTATATCCTTTCCGGATATGAAATCATAAAATATCGGATGGATTCGGAAAATATTCGATTAAATCAAGAGAATAATTTCAGCGACGGCCCCACACAGGATGCCGTCGCTGATGCCAATATGGCGGATATCCCCAAAGTTGATATCCCCAAAGCAGAAATTCCAAAAGCGGAAAATACAAATAAGGACGAGGCGGTACTTGCCACTACCGGCCGCGACATCGATAAGGGGGGCACATTCCAGCTCGAGTTCGAGCCCGACCGCACCCGCGACGATATCCGCCATAACCGCCCCGGCACACATCTGCGTGAAAAGATATTGAATCTTCCCGAGGCGCCGGGCGTCTATATGTATCTCGACCGTCGCGGAAAGGTGATCTATGTCGGAAAGGCAAAGCGTCTGAAACGGCGCGTTTCATCTTATTTCAATCGCATCCACGACACCACGCGCACCAATTTGCTCGTGCGTAATATCGTGGACATGCGCTTCATCGTGGTCCACTCCGAGGAGGATGCCCTCCATCTCGAGAACGCGATGATTAAGGAATACCAGCCCCACTATAACGTGCTGCTCAAGGATGACAAGTCCTATCCCTGGATTGTGGTGACGCGCGAACTTTATCCCCGTGTGTTCATGACGCGCGAAAGAAATATCGAGGGCCGTTACTATGGTCCATACAGCAATGTGCAGGGCGCAAAACTTGTCCTCGACCTTATCCGCGAAACATACCCCTTGCGTTCCTGCCGCCACGCCCTTGACGAACGGTCCATAGCCCGCGACAAATATTCCCTCTGCCTCGATTATCATATCGGGAAATGTGGGGGTGTGTGCCGCGGACTGATGAGCCCGGAGCAGTATGGGGAGTATATCGCAAAGGTGCGCCAGATACTCAACGGCGAGACTGTGGCGCTTGAAAGGGCTCTTCTCGAGGAGATGCAGAAGCTCGCTGAGAATTGGAAATTTGAGGAGGCACAGGAGGTCAAGGAGAAATATGAGATTGTGAAGCGTTATAATATGAAGAGCGTGATAGGGGAGACTTCAACGGTAGATGCCGACCTCTTCGCCTATGTGGAGAATGAGGACAGGGCATTTGTCAACTTCATGCATCTTCACCGCGGCGCCGTGACGCAGAGCCTCAACCTGGAATTTGTGAAACGGCGCAATGAGGCTGATGCCGCCCAGATTTTGTCGATGGCGATGGCGGAGGTGGCGTCGCGTTTCGGACGCGGTTTTGAGGAGGTGATTGTGCCTTTCGAGCCTGAGGTGGCCCTTGAGGGTGCCACCTTCATTGTGCCTAGCCGCGGACCGAAGAGGAAGGCTCTGGAGGTGGGAATGAAGAATGCCCGCCAGTTTATGAACGACCGCGAGCGCGAGGCGGAGAAGGTGAATCCCGACCGCGCCGTGGAGAGGTTGATGGCGAGGATGCAGAGCGATTTCCGGCTCAGCGCCGAACCGCGTCACATAGAATGTTTCGATAATTCAAATATACAGGGCACGAATCCTGTGGCCAGTTGTGTGGTGTTCCGCAATGGCAAACCAGCTAAGCGCGACTATCGTCATTTCAACATAAAGACTGTGGTTGGCGCCGACGACTTCGCGTCGATGAAGGAGGTGCTTCACCGTCGCTACACACGGATGATGGCCGAAGGTGAACCGCTGCCGCAGTTGGTGGTGGTGGATGGTGGCAAGGGGCAGTTGAGCGCCGCCGTGGAGGCTTTCGACGAGATGGGAATCCGTGGGGAGGTGGCGTTGGTGGGCATCGCCAAGCGCCTTGAAGAGATATATTTCCCGGGCGATACGTTGCCCCTTTATCTTGACAAGACCAGCCCCAGCCTGAAAGTGATTCAGGCGTTGCGCGATGAGGCTCACCGGTTTGGAATTACGCATCACCGCAATCGGCGCAGTAAGTCGCAGACTGTTAGCGAGTTGGATTCTATAAAAGGAATCGGCCCGAAAACTGCGGAGCTGCTTATGCGCCATTTTAAGAGTCTGAAACGTGTAAAAAAGGCTGACCCTGAGGAGGTTGCGAAAGTGATAGGAGCCGCCAAGGCCCGTCTCCTTCAGCAGCACTTCAATTAATTTTGAATTTTGAATTGTTGAGTTTCATCAATCTTCAATCAAAAGGAATCATCAATCAAAGAGATGAAGAATTTTTTTTCGGGATTTGAGGGGGTGCTGATAGATATGGATGGGGTGCTTTACGACTCCATGAAATATCACACGCTCGCGTGGCAACGGATGATGCGGGAGGCTGGTTTCAACTGCTCGCGCGATGAGTTTTATCTCTATGAGGGGATGACTGGCGAGGCTACGATTCAGTTGATTTTTCAGCGCGAGTTGGGACGGAAATGTCCGCCGGAGCGTGTAAAGGAATTATACCGGATAAAGACGGAATATTTCCGGGAAATGGGCGCCAAGGAACAGATGCCCGGGGCCGGCCGGATGCTTGCGGCATTTCGCAGAGCGGGCAAGCGTAGGGTGCTGGTGACGGGTTCGGGGCAGGCCAGCCTGATAGAATCCATAAATGAAGACTATCCCGGCGCATTTGGCGAAGGCGACCGTGTTACGGCTCATGATGTGGAGCATGGCAAACCGGCTCCTGACCCCTATCTGAAAGGGGCCGGGATTGCGGGGGTGTCGCCGGAGCGCTGCGTGGTGATAGAGAATGCACCTTTGGGAGTGCGGGCCGGTAAGGCGGCGGGATGTTTCACGATTGCAGTCACCACCGGGCCGATACCTCGCGAGGAATTTGAGAAGGAGGGTGCCGATATGATTTTCGACTCTATGCCGGAATTCGCCGACTGGCTGGAGGCTGAGGGGCGACAAGGCTCCGAGGCTGCCGACCGGGAGTTGATGGCGGCGGTTTGTGCGTTGCATCCGGAGGGGGTGTTTGTGATTACGGACACGAATGTTGCACGGGATGTGATGCCCCGGCTTCGCGATTTCGACCGGTGTGTTAAAGCTTCGATTGTGGTCGAAGCCGGGGAGGATGCGAAGCAGTTGGCAACGGTTGCGGATATCTATCGCAGGTTGAACGAGAATGGCGCCACACGGTCGTCGCTGATAGTGAACATCGGCGGGGGAGTGGTGACGGATTTAGGCGGATTTGTGGCCGCTACATATCAGCGCGGGATGCGATTTATCAATGTGCCGACCAGCGTGCTTGGTGCCGCTGATGCAGCCATTGGCGGAAAGAATGGACTGGATCTTGACCGGATGAAAAATGTTGTGGGCACCTTCGCGATGCCGGAGTGTGTGATTGTGGATCCTTTGCTTATGGAGACGCTTCCTGAAGCAGAGAAGATTAATGGCCTTGCGGAGATTGTGAAGACGGCTCTGATAGCCGATGAAGGCTTCTATCGGAGGATAATATCCGGGGGAGGATTGGAAGGCTTTGATTTGGGCGAAATGACGCGTTTTGCAGCGCGGACTAAGGGTGATATAGTAATCAGGGATCCAAAGGACACAGGGCTGCGCCATGTGCTGAATTTCGGGCATACTGCAGGGCATGCGTTTGAGACGATGGCCGCGAGGGTCGGCTTGCCGATAGCCCATGGCACAGCGGTGGCGCACGGGATGCTGACGGCATTGCTGCTCAGTGAGCGGATTATGGGATTGAAGGCAGGGACAGCGGCGGAATATGCGGATTGCTTTTTAGGGAGATATTATCCGCCCTTGCCATTTGGGCAAGAGCGGATAGAAGAGCTCATCGAGATGATGGGGAAGGACAAGAAGAACAGGCGCAGCGGCGAGCCGGAGTTAGTATTACTGAAAGCCATCGGCGAGCCAGAGATCGGCATCAAGCCAGCCCCCGCCCAACTGCAGGCCGCCATTGCGGATACGATAAACCGTAGGCTTTAGGCAGCCCATTATCATGCCGGAAGCCTAAGGATGTGCTTGAAAGGCTCGAAATACTGTAGGAATTTTTGTCATCTACTAAGACCCCATCTCACAAAAAATGTTAACGCAGGGGCGACCGATTTTTGATGCAGGTCAGCAAGTTGAAGAAGGAGCATAGCGGGCTATGCGACTGATGAGACTTGGCTGAGATGCGCAAAAAGCGGGCGAACCTACCTAATTTCTTGTTAAGATAACGGTCATTTGTTAATTATTTAAGTTTCGCAAACTTAACTTAAGGTTTATCACTTATCGTTAGACGTTTAGGTGTTTAGGAGTTTAATGTGTATGCTGTCGCACGGAGGATTGACTCTCAACTCTAAACTCTAAACTCTAAACTCTAAACTCTAAACTTCAAGTTGAACTCGCGAAACTTGAGTTAATTAGTCCCATCTTAAAGTTACGCTTGTCTCGCAGCTTCCGGCCATCTTCCTCCTTTTGGCTCAGTCACATAGCTCGCTATGCTCCTTCGCCTGCAAGGCCGAACCAGGCCGAAATCTGCGACCCCCGCGTTAACATTTTTTGTGGGATGGGGTCTTAGTATGACTCGCAAATTAGTTAATGCATATTTTAGTTGAATTTCGATGGATTTCAGTGATTACAAGAAGGAGCAATGCATGCATTTTGACTGATTGGAATCGCTGAAATCACCGAAAAGACGCAAAAAGATGCATTGACTAATCAATACATTAAATAATTCCGATGTCATACGTGAGAATTTCATTTTAATTTTTTGTACCGAAAAATCAAATATCCTCCGGGCATCAGTTCTCTGACAATAGTTACTGGTGATGTGGCCATACCCTCTGTTAGGATACGAGGTGTCAACTCTGTGATTTCAAAGTCGTTCTTGAATGAAATTGTGAGAGTCTTATAATTATCCGGATCATGGCTCACTATTATGGCATAATGCTCAGTGCGGTCCTGTATTGAGGAGGCATTATCATTATTTACATACCCTGTGCTCAAATCATCAGGATCAGTGGTTATATAAGACACCATTACACCCTTGAATATTATACTATCCTCATCTTCATTGTTAACTTTAAACTTTTCCGTCACCTCAATCTTATCAATAGGCGCATCTGCAAAGTCATTATAAAACTCCGGAACTTTTCCCATTTCTGTTTTGAGTGGCGTTTTATAACCATTGTCTATATGTTCAATATGTTGCACACGACAGCCCATAAACACTTTTTGAAACCGGCGAATCTCCTCGTTCACCCGCTGAAGTGAATACCAAATCTGATTTTTAACCCCCAATTGGTTAATAGGAGAAGATATATAGAATTCTGATGTATTTGAAGAACGATTGCAATATGTCCAATATTGTATTTCCTGGGCCCCATATGCAAGTGCTGTGAAAGTTTCGAATCTCAGACGGTTTATGTTTGGCGAGGCTTGTCGATTACCAGTATTATTTTCAAATTCTGTAGTCAAACAAAAGAATCTAAAGGGACGATCATGCTCTTTGGAAATTTGTAAGAATCTATCATAATAGCCGTAAAGGTTTTTGAGATTATCACCATAACCAAATGCATTTGCTTCAATATTCCCAGGATACAAATCAAAAGACCAACATTGGGGTTGGATTAACACTTGAACCGCTCTTAGATATTCATAATAATTTTCCAGTGGGCCGAATATGGGATTCATTGTTTCATCTTTATCCCTTTTAGCCTGCTGTAAATTAGCACGCATTTGCCTTTTAGGAAGATTCATGGCAGTACATCCGGCCGACATTACATCTCTACTATGCCTATATACTTTAGTTTTAGGTCCAGGAGTATAACTGCCTTCAAGCGGGTCACCGCTTGCAACAAGTTCCACCCATTTTGGCTCATCTAAAACAGAAATGCCGGTTACAAAAGACTGTTGTATCGTATAGTTCATACGAATTTTGTACGATGCTGCCACAGAAGGGTCATCAAATGGATTGTTATAGATTTTTTCATCGTATGATCCAATGATACTGTCATTGCTGACGATGAGATTAATACCAGTATTCAACATGGCAGGCTTGAACTTGGCCGTCAAGTCGTTGGAAGAAATTTCAGATACATCTTTACTATAATGCACCTGTGAAGATCCGGCACTAAATCCGCATTCCCTTGCAGTCGCAAATTCCTCTCTTGCTGGATTATACAAGTCTACGCAGATTGTTGATCCAATAATCGGGAATTCTCCAGGACTTGGACTCACGTATGGCAATTTTGAGTCATCTGCTTCTGCATTCATTGCAGTATTAGTTGATTCGTCAAATGTATTTGAACTTATATCTTTCATATTCGTGTATATTAGATTATTTTGATAATTACAATCTACTTATTGGCAGATTATTCATATCTAAATATAAGCCAACCACCCGGCTGCAATGTTCTTGTTACTGTCAAACCGTTGTTTGTGGATTTGGTTGAAGAGTTGGCAGTATATATTGTTAAAGACGTCTCCTCCACTATTTTCCACAAATTACTGAACTCTAACGTAACATTCTGAGTGCTATCTATGTCGTGGTTCACGATTATAAGATAATTCCGGTTTTTATTTTTAAACAGGACGTAAAGTATTCCTTTGCTTCCGTCTGATGTAATCGAATTACATGGGCCGAATGCATCTCCTGTTCCGTAATTAAACTGTTCGATTCCAAGATTGCCAGAATTACGTATGTCCACAGGCTGGCCTCCTAAGAATATATGCGTAAAACTCCTGATTTCCGATATCAATGACCGCACATCATACCACATGTCAGTTTTCTCCCTTGACATATTTACAGGAGATCCCGAGATATTGGTGCTGTTCCTCTGCTGATAAGATGAGAATATCAGACCCTGGGCACCATAAGCCAACGCTGAATAGCACTGCAATCTCATGGACGCTGGCGTTCCCTTACGATAACCGCTACTGTTCTGGACCCTCTCACACTGGCAGAACGCCCAGAACGGATGGCCGCTTTCCAGAGACATCTGCCGCATAAGGCGCAGTGTTTTGTAGAATGAAGCGTAATATATTGTCTTTAAACCGGCAGTGTTGTATGAAACTGGATTGTAATCGTTTGACCAAATCATCGGTTGAAGACCTGGCTTATTGGAGTCCCTATCTACAAGTACCTTATTCCCTTGTTCGTCTTTTATATAGTATGGATCTCCCTGAAGATATTTCAGATAATCAAGATACGTATAGCAGTTGCCTGTGTACGCTGTTGAGAGTCCCTCTATAATCTGCATATAGATCAGATGGTCGGGATCGAGATTATTGATCTTGTCGTAATACTCCTTGATTGTTGAGATTTCGTTAAATTTAGGAAGCCTTGAAAGATACCATCCTGCAAGAGAGGGGAAGGTTTTATATCCTGTCACAAAATTCTCCCAATGCGCATCCTCTGTGAGCTGGGCATTTCCCAGAATCATTTTCATTCCTGTTCCGGTCATACCTTTCAGAAGAGGTGTGATGCTTGATGAAGTAACACCCTGTAATGCGAGATTGAATCCGCACTCTACTGCAGTTATGCAGGTTTTCCTAAGTTCGCTCTCTTTCTCAGTGGCGGAAAGAGATGCATTGTCGTTGAACAGTTGCTGTGCCACAATCGGGAACTGCCCCGGGGTCTGGCTCTTATAGACGTTGTTTGTGTTCATAATATCTGTTTTTATGGTTTTGATGTTACTATTGGCTTGACGGTATTTAGATGTTGGACTTTTTATGTTATCTTGCATACAACTGTCTAAAACAAAGCCGTTGAAGTAATTTTTGTTTACGATTATTGATATCTCAGTATTAGACATCCGCCCGGAGCAAGATTTCTGTTTATCACTCGTGTGGATCCATTGTCTTTACACAGTTCAGTCGAAGCGGGCGTCAATATCGTCAGTGGTGTCTCCTCCACAACAGTGTATTGACTCTTCAACCTTAATGTCAGTGCCTGTGGATTGTCTATGTCGTGATTTACGATGATGAGGTATCTGTACGTGTTCTTGCCGTCGCTGTTGCTTAACAGAGAACACAACACCCCTTTCTCGCCGGCAGAGATTGTCTGGCATGGCCCGAAGTTGTCAATTGACAATACATTGGGCTGCTCAATCCCCAAATTTCCTGTATGGCGGACTGATGTACATGTCCCGCCTAAAAAGATATGGGTAAGCCCCTTTATTTCTGTAAGCAATGACTGGACCTTATACCACATGTCAGTCTTGTCACAATTGATGTCAATAGGCGAATTTGATGTGCTTGTGCTGATAGTGCTTTCGCTCTGCTGATACGATAAAAAGATCAGACCTTGCGCACCATAGGCAAGTGCGGAATAGCATTGAAGACGCATTGAGGCAGGGGTTCCCTGACGATACTCACTCTCTGTATCAACCCTCTCGCATTGGCAGAATGTCCAGAATGGACGTCCGCTTATCTGTGCAATCGTGCGCATATTGTTCAGCATCTTATAATATGGCGCATAGTAGATTACAGTTCCTGTCGGTTTATATGATACTGGATTGTAATTGTTCGACCATATCATTGGTTTTATACCCAATGTGTTCTGACTTGCAGGCACCTCAATCTTCGCGCCGCCGGAGTTGATATAATAAGATAAACCCTGGAGGCAACGCAGATAGTCTATATAGGAATAGCAGTTGCCTGTATAATCTGTCGACATCCCCTCCAGAAGCTGCATGTATATCAGATGATCCGGGTCGGCGCTTAAGATTCTATTGTAATAGTTCTTTAAATTCGAGAGGTCGTTGAATTTTGGAAGACGCGCAAGATACCAGCCTCCAAGTGATTCGAATGTCTTATAACCATTTACAAAATTCTGCCAATGGGCATCCTCGGAAAGTTGGGCATTTCCCAATATCATTTTTAAACCGGTTCCTTCCATCGCTTTCATAAGAGGTGTGATGCTTGAGCCTTTGACGCTTTGCATGGCAAGATTGAATCCACATTCTACCGCAGTCTTGCAGACACCTCGCAGCCACTCTTGTTTCTGCGATGCCGAAAGACTTGGATTGTCATTGAACAGGTATGATGCGACGAAAGGGAGTTGCCCCGGATTTGGAATATGATAAATATTTGACATAAAAAAGTAGTTTTGTTGGCTATTATAGTAACGCTCTTTATGCGATTATTGTTTAGACCCCATCCCATAAAAAATGTTAACGCAGGGGTCGCAGATTTCGGCCTGGTTCGGCCTTGCAGGCGAAGGAGCATAGCGAGCTATGTGACTGAGGGGAGTCGCACAAAGCACCGAAAAGCCGTCGGCGGAGGCGCCGGCGGCTCCAAGGTGCCCCTGAGCGCCCACGACTCTGCGTAAGGCTGTTTATGTTACACTTTCTTCATGACTGTTTATGTCACACTTTCTTTAGAACGCGGGCTACGAGGTCGCGCTCGACGGCACCGAAGCGCACGCGGTAGCTTTGCGCGGCAGAGTCGAAACTTACAACTTCCCCTTGACCGAACACCTTATGCTCCACGCGTGTGCCGGGGGGCATAGGCGCCTCACCACCCTCGCCTAATTCCCGATTGAGCATATCTACCATGTTGCGCGAGCCTTCGAATAATTGTGGGTCGGGATTCCCTTGCACCTCAAGCAGTCCATCGGGAATCTCGGAGATAAAGCGCGATGGATATTTGAGTGCACCGGTGTCATTCAGATAGCCTTCGCTCTCAAGCAGGAACAGACGGTTGCAAGCGCGTGTCACTGCTACATACATCAGCCGGCGCTCCTCCTCGCCATCCTTTCGCCGCTCGCGTATGGAACGGTGGCTGGGGAAGACCCCTTCAGTAAGTCCGGGAATGAACACGGAGTCAAACTCCAGACCTTTGCTCTGGTGAATGGTCATCAGGCGCACTTTCTTCTTGTCGGCCTGCGCGTCGGCATCGGTGTATAGGGCTATCTCCTGAAGATATGCCGGAAGAGTCATGTCGCCATCGTCGATCTGACTGAGTTCGAATTCCTTCATGGCATTGACGAGTTCTGCCACATTTTCAAGGCGTTCCTCCTTCTCATCAAGACGATATACATCACGCAGCCCGCTCTCCTGCAGAAGCCGGTCGGTTAGTTCTGACACAGGCATAGTGGCGGCCAACTCGCGCATACGGTCGATGAGCGCTATGAAATCGCGTAGTGGTTTGCGGTTGAAGCGTAGAGCCGAGATATTCAGGCGCAGGGCCTGCATGAGTGATATACCGGCAGCATCGGCGGCAGTGCGGAGGGTTTTCATCGCCACGGCGCCGAATTTGCGCGAGGGCAGATTCACCACGCGCATGAAAGCCATGTCGTCATCATCGGAGGCTATCAGGCGCAGATAGCATATCGTATCCTTTATTTCCTTGCGCTCGAAGAAACGCACCCCACCCCACACACAATAGGGAATCTTTCGCCGCAATAGCGACTGCTCCACGCGCCGCGACAGATAGGAGGCGCGATAAAGCACCGCAAAACCGGAGGCCGGAGTGCCGGAAGAGATTCCGCGCTCTATAGTGTCGGCTATGAACTCGGCCTCGCTCTTCTCATCGGTGCAATGCCGGTAAACGGCACGCCTTTCCGGAAGGCGGATAGAGAAGAGTTCCTTGGGCACACGGTTCTTGTTGTTGGCGATGATGCTGTTGGCAACATCAAGGATGTCGGGCGTGGAACGGTAGTTCTGGTTGAGGGTGATGTCGGTGGTGGCGCGGAAGTTGACGAATATCTTCGGAGTCGCGCCGCGCCATTCATAGATGGCCTGGTCGGGGTCGCCGACCACGAAGATATTGCCGTGATGCTCGCAGAGGATGTCGAGTAGTTTCCAGTCGTCGGAAGAGCAGTCCTGCACCTCGTCGACCATCAGATAGTTGAGTTTGTCGGTCCAGTATTGGCGGGCGTCGGGAAAATGGTTGAGGATATAGATGGTGAAATAGATAAGGTCGTCGTAATCGAGGGCATACTGCTTGAGCTGGAGGCGCATATAGCGTGTGGGCGCATCGGGACACTCCGGAGAGGAGGCCGGCAGCAGATGCCGCTGAATATAGGCGTCGATATTATAGCCCTTGATGGCGGCCACCTGGGTAAGAAAGCGCTCGGCGGTGAGTTTCTTGCGGTCGATGCCGAATTCATTCATAGCCTGCTTGGCAAGCGTCTTGGCATCCTCCTCGTCGATGATCGTGAAACTTTTGGGATAGCCCACGCGATATATCTCGCGGCGCAAAAATTTCACACAGAAGGAATGAATGGTGCAGATGAAGTCGTTGACGCTTCCGCGGTCCACCATCCGGGCAATGCGACGTTTCATCTCCTGGGCGGCCTTGTTGGTGAAAGTGAGGCACAGGATATTCCCGGCCGACACACCGAGGTCGTTTACAAGATAAGCATAGCGGTGAGCCAGCACGCGAGTCTTGCCCGAACCGGCACCGGCCACCACGCGCACCCTCCCTTCGGAGGCCGCCACGGCGCTCTGCTGCCGCTCGTTGAGCTGCACGGGTGCCGGCCGATTCTTCTCACAATCCTTCTCCCCGCGCATGTCAGTCGATTTTCTGAGGCACGCTCATCACGAAATTCATTCCGCGCTTATGGCCGGGATGGCTCTTGATGTCGCTCTCGAGCAGCAATGCGGCCAGACGGCACACGAAGAGGCCGGGCGACTTATTGTCGCGCAGCGAGCCGATTGTAACAAACTCGTCGAAAAGGGCATATTCCTCGCCGGGCTTGAATCTGAGACCCGTGTCGACAACGCTGAATTTCAGTCGACCTGTCTCATCATCGACGCGTACGGAGAATTTGATTTCCCCTTCATATGTATACTCAGCGGAATTTGCAAGAATTCGGGAGAGTATATATTTGAGCGCATCGCAATCACAGCACACTTCAAGGCTACTATCAGGCAATTCCACATGAAGATTTACATCGTCATGGAGCTTGGCACGGCATAAATCGGCAGCATCAGTCATTATTGTAGCCACAGGTTTACAGGAATGATATTTCCTGCTGTGCTCACGACCGATTGATGCTATATAGAGGATGTCGTTGAGAATCTCCTCCATATTTACGGTGCTCATCTCGGCCATGGAGACGCTGATGTTGCGGGCACGCTTCAGCTCACCTTTCGCACTCTTGGGCTCATCCTTGGCGGCATAATCGTAATAATGATAGCCCTGAAGGTTTTCCCGTTCATGCGAGAGCGCTTTCACGAGATTGTTGAGGCCGGCGATGTTGCGGCGGTAGCGGCTCCAGTAGTAGAGCATCACAATCACCGCTATGGCGAAGAGCACAAACCCGATGATCACATAAATCATGATTCGGCGTGCGCTTTCGAGCTCGAGGGTGCGTTTCTCAAGTTCGAGGCGTGTGTTGCGCTGCTTGAGGTCGTCCACATCGTAGCGGATCTGCAGTTCCTTGTATTTATTCTCGGCGTTCAGGGTGTTGAGTTCGGTGAGCAGTCCGTTGTATTGGGTCAGGGCTTCGATGAGGGTCTGGTTGTCGCCGGTTTCGGAGGCGGCTTTCCAGAGCATGTCGTAGAGTTGTCGGCGCACTGTGACGGAGGTTTCCTTGTCGAGCAGGGCCTTTATCTGGGGGATGGCGGCGGCATAGTCGCCGGTGGCCATCAGCCAGTAGGATTTATAACGGGGCTGATATTCGAGATCCTCGCGCACATCGTCGCTTGCCTTGGAGAGACTGCGCACTTTCGCGTCGACCTCCTTGATGCGGGCGGGTGTGAGCGCTTCGTAGTTGCGCATCATGCGACGATAGGACACATATCGCGACACAGAATAGTCGCGGAACATCCTTCCCTTCGAGCGGTATTCCTTGTCGAGACCGTCGATCACCTCGAGGAGTTTCTCGTCGGCATCCACAGCCTTGACGCGCTGGCCCATATCGGTGTAGATATTGGCGGCCTCGCTGTAGATAATGTTGCGGAGGGCATAGAGTTCGTAGTCGCCGTCGTTGACGAGTTTGATGAGGTCGTCGAGATATTTGGAGATCATTCCGCCGCCGGTGGCATCGTTTCGCAGATATTCCACCACGGTGTAGAGCGACAACAGGCGGTCGTACGGATTCTTCGAGCGGGAAGTCTCCTCGCGGGCGATGATGCGGCTTATCTCCTGCTGGCGCTTCTCCTCGCTCACATATTTGGAGTTATAGCTCATCCTCTTCATCTTGAGGAAAAGGATTGACTCGTCGCGTTCGCGCGACTTGGGCATCTTTTCCAGAACGTTCTGGATTTTTTCGAAATCGGCATCCTCCTTGAGGGCGGCGGTAAGTTGGCGGCACATGTCCATCTGCGCACGGTTGTCGCCCGCACGACCAGCCACTTCATAGATAGTCTTTCCCACATCCTTATAGTCCTTGCGCCGCGACAGGTCGAAAATGTCGTAGAGAAGGCGCAGCGAGTCGGCGGGAGCCTTTGCTCCGCGAAGCATCGCTTTCCGTTTCTGAAGTTCCGCTTCGCGCTGCTGCGCCGTCGGGGTCTGCGCCCACGTCAACATGGGAAGCGCCACAAGAAGGAGGATTAAAATTCTTTTCATATTGTCTTACAGTAGCATCCGGCCGACAATCTGTCTGCAATATGCGGAGAAATTACGGACACATTCCACAAAGTTAATGAAATATAGCGATATTCCCAAACGTTATTTTATCAAAACGTTTTCTTCCAGTTTCGAATATATGAAGTTTCTACGAACTATGGCGCTTATGCTTGCGGGATTCGCGAGCGCGGCAACAATATCCGCTGACGAGGCCGATACGAAATATTTTGGTGCGATTGTGGAGTTTGACTCTGATGCCACCCTTGCCGAAATGGAGGCGCAGGGGGTCAAGATCCTGCGCCACCGCGAGAATCTCGCTCTCGCCCTTATTCCGCAGGATTATCAGGGCGACCAACAGCAGGTGTCTGTGGCCGATAATAATGGGGATTTGTCATCTAATCCTTACCGAAGACTTGCACGTAGCACAAAAGGCGTGATTCGTGTGGAGCCTTCACGCCGCACAATGCCTGTGCTCGACGAGGCCCATAAGCATTATGATGCCTATCGTGTGTATACAGGCGAAGGACTGAAGCAGCCCTACACTGGAAAAGGTGTGGTGACCGGAATCTGCGACACATTTTTCGACCCGGGACATCCGATGTTCTATGATGCAGATGGCCATTCGCGTATTGCCCGATATATTGTGTATCAGGAGGAGAATGGAAACCGCATAGTGATGGATTCGGAGGAGGAGTATCTGGCTTTCGGCACTGACAATGAATCGGCTTCTCACGCCACGCATGTGGCGGCAATCATGGCCGGTTCGGAAGTGAACGGATATCGCGGTTCGGCGCCGGGTTCGGAGATGGTTATCACAGTTTCAGAACTTTCAGATGTAGGTCTATTGGCCGGCGCGGAGGATATAATCGAATATGCTAAAGAACAGCAGAAACCGGCTGTGATAAATATGTCTGTGGGCGGATACACAGGTCCCCACGACGGCACTTCGCTCTTTTCCCGCTATCTCGACCTATTGGGCAAGGAGGCTATCATCTGCATGGCGGCCGGAAATGAGGGGGATTCCGGAATCAATATGAATACCACTTTCTCGGAGAGTGTGAAGAATACGAAGGTAAGAATCCATTGCAGCAACTGGACCCAGTTTGAGGTTTATGGAGCAGTGGATATCTGGAGCAAGGACGATCTACCGATTGAGGCACGTCTCAACATTTTCGACAGCGAGCAGAACAAGGATATCTGTTCGATGCCTGTATGGATCTCTTCCGGCACACGCGAGAACCCGGAGGAGAAGGTGACTATGTATCTTTTCGACGATGACCCGGAGTTTTCCAAATATTTCAAGAAGGGAAGCATAGTGGCTTTCCATTCGGAACTGAACCCGCTCAACGGACGCTCACATCTCTACATAGAGTTCAATGCAGCCACCGATATCAACCGCACGAATCCCGACGAGCATTGGGCACGGTATACGCTGACGCTTGAGACAAAAGGTGAACCGGGGGTATATATCGACCAGATCTGCGACGTGGGGGGCATCTGGTTTGCCACCTTCCCGGGATACCCCAATCCCACTAACCATATGTGCGTGAGCGACCTTGCCACGGGGCAGAATCTTGTGAGCGTGGGTATGTACAGCAACCGCACCGGGGCTGTGAATCTGAGCGGACAGACTGAGGACTGGACCAAGACAGATGATATAAAGATTGGCTATGTGCATCCGGATTCGGGATTCGCTACCCTTTCCGATGGCCGCGTGACGCCTCTAACCGTGGCTCCGGGTGCGGCACTGATTTCCGCCTACAGCAGTTATTTCACGGAGGAGAATCCCTCCATCAAACCGGCGTGCTATTCAAAGGCTGAGCGCGGCGGACGGGAATACTATTGGGGTCGCGACGGCGGCACGTCGATGGCTACCCCCTACGCGGCAGGATATATCGCCACATGGCTGGAGGCCTGCCCTACCCTTACTATCGATGATGTGAAGAAGATTATCGAGGAGACCAATTCTCACGATTATCAGAATCCTGATGACCCACGCAATGGACGGGGCTGGCTGAATCCTTACAACGGTCTTCTCAAGGCTATTGAAATGAGTGTAAATTCGGGCATCCGGTCGCCGGAGATTGTTGCTGAGAGCGCCCTGCGACTTGTTTTGCAAAATGGAGCAATTGAGCTCTGGAATGCGACAGGCGCCGCTGCCACGCTGCACATCTATGATGCATCCGGCCGCCTCGTGGATAGCCATATCCTGAGCGATACACATAGCATTGTGACGCCAACCAATCTCTCCTCCGGAACATATATCATTCGCGCCACAGCCCAAGGCGCCAACCCCGCATCCCTCAAAGCAGTCCTCTGATATTTCTGATATTATGGAGCGAAACACTTCCATTTCCATTCTCAAGGCGCTCGGCATCATCTTCGTGGTGGCAGGCCATGCCGAACCACCGGACCTCATCTCGAATTTCATCTACATCTTCCATATGCCGCTCTTCTTTATGGCGGCGGGGTATTTCTTCAGTCAGCGAAACCTCGACGACCCCTGGAAGTTCTGCACAAGGAGAGTGAAGGGCCTATACATCCCTTTCCTGAAATTCAGCATACTTTTCCTACTGCTGCATAATCTCCTTTTCGACATCGGCTTGATGAATGAGACCTATGGCAACTGGACAGGGGGAGTGACGCATCCCTATACGGTGCAGATGTTTTTCAAGCGCCTCTTCCTGATTGTGACTTCGATGAGCGGGTATGATGAGTTTATGGCGGGTGCGTTCTGGTTTTTCAGAGGACTTCTGATTGCGAGCCTTCTCTTCCTGATTTTGTGCAGCACGCTGAGAAACCACACGAGCCTGAGCATAGGCCGTTGCGCGGCTGTGATATGCGTTCTTGCGCTTGCTTTCAATGCCTACAGGTTCGGCTTCGGTCTGAAGATCTCCACGATTCCCAATGGGGGATTGCGTGAGATATGGGGCGTGTTCTTTTTCGGCGCAGGCGTAATAATGCGCCGCGTGGAGGACAGGATTGGAAGCCGTATCTGGCTTACAATCCCGGCATTGGCGATTCTCTGCGCCGGTGCGTGGTTTCACACCTGCGGCATGAACAATAACGGTCAGATGCGCGACCTTATCACATTGCCTCTCACAGGAGTGTCAGGCTGGATTGTGACCCGTCATCTCGCTTCGCTTATCGACATGGTGGAGTCGCCGATGAAACGTTTGCTTGTCTATATCGGCAACAATACGCTATATGTGTTTGTGTTCCATATAATCAGCTACAAACCGATCAGTGCGTTGAAGATTCTCTGGTACGGACTTGACCCGGCTCAGATAGGCTGCCATATGGTGATACACTACAACAACCACGCCGACCTTTTCTGGATTATGTATACGATAGCAGGCGTAGGGATACCCATCGGAGTGTTAGCCCTCTACCGCGCCCTGAAACCCCGCCTCGTTCTCCAGCGCCGGTAAGTCACCAGTCTTATAAGAATAGAAAAAGGTCGCGAGCCACACTGCCCGCGACCATTTTATATCTTATTTAAGTTTCGCAAGTTTTCAACTTGCTGAAACTTAAGGTTTATAGTTTAATGTTTATTGTTTATAGGGGCCTCAGTCGCCGCATCAGCCATAAATATTCTGTCCGGACTGTCCGGTGAATGGCCAATAAACTATAAACGAAACTATAAACCTCAAGTTTCCTGTCGCGAAGCGACTTGCGAAACTTGAATATCGTTATATTTAACCAATTATCTGATTACAAACTTTCTCCCGTTCTGAATCACAATTGATCCCCTTATAGGATTATTTACAACTCTGCCGTTAATATCATATGCTGTCTGTGAAGGATTGTATTCATATTGGTTTTCAGACGAGGAATTGCCAAAGATTTCCTCAATAGAGGCCGGATCTTTGAAATCCTCACCGGTACAGATCAGCGTTTCACCTTCATAGCAAGCAATCAAACGCCAATATGTACCATCTGTAGGACGCACTTTATCCTGAAGTGTGCTATAATATCCGACCCCCTCTATCATTGAATAAGGTCTTTCTGCATCAGGTTCAGACATATAGATTCTCTTTAAAGGGCCGATCGGTGATTGGAAAACATCTACTTTCAGAATTTTAATATAACCATCCATCAAATCACCTACATTCAAATTCATATTGACAAGTTCACCATATTCATCCGACAGGATACCGTTCTCCTCAAAAAATATACGATAGTGACCCCCAACTTCTTGATTAACGGTATCTTTAGAATCTGTGGATCGAGATGTAACATACAATTTTTTTGCATTTCTCCCATCAACTATTGTATCGCCTACTACTTCAGCATATCTTTGTGAATGAATAAACTGTGTCCAGAAGCCATGCATATCATCGAACTGGAACACCCATTTTTTCCCTTCTGTCAGGATTGGTTTGTATTGTGTCTCTTGTGCTTCCATGCCTATGCAGGCAATAAATGCAATAAGTCCAAAAATCAAATTTTTCGTCTTCATATCTTCCTCTTTTTAATGTTATTTTATAATGTTTACGCTATCATGAATCTCCCCATTGACAAGCAACGATGCAACCCGCACAACCGGTTTGCTTGCCTGCTCAATCTCCATTCTAATCTTGACATTGTCTGCATCCGAAACATTCTCAATTTTAGACACTTGCTGTGCGCCCGATTCAGTATCACTCAAGACAATATAAATGTCATTAGCATACTCCGGCTGTCGGGAAAATCCGAAAGATATGGACCGTCATATTGCCCATTGGGCTCCCGATAAGGGATATCAGTGGAAGCCATTGGCTGACTTTTAGCCAAAGCAACTCCTCTATTGACCAATCTCTTGTATGCTGTTACATTATACGAAACGAATTTCTGATTTTTCTTCAGCAAGACATTCTGAGAAATCAGGGGCAATGCGGGATATCCCGGAGCTGTTTGGGTGGCATTAATTTTCGAGCATGTCACTACAAGATTACGATCTGAATCAAACGAATAGGTGAAATCCTTTTCGTTAAAGTTGATTTGCATCTTAACAGTGGCGGCCGTTGCAACACTGCTTGACACAATGGCCATGATTGCCAATATAATCATTGGCATCATTTGATTCATCCGATGAATCAGTTTTGAGAACGTCTTTTTCATGACTTTTGATTTTAAAGTTAAGTATGACCCGCAAATTAGTTAATGCTTATTTTGAGTGTATTTTCGAGTGATTTGTGTGAGTCCGAGAAGGAGCGATGCGGGCATCGTGACTGAGCGGAGTCGCACAAAGCGCCGAAAAGACGCCAAAAGATGCGTTGACTAATCAATACATTAAATAATTTCGGTGTCATACTTATTCCGGATTTTGAATTAATGAAATATCAAAATCGGGCTATGAGGGAGTCCCACATATGGATAACGCGGATTATCTTTGCGGAAGGACGCCGCACGGATTCGGGCCGAGTCGAGCGTGGAGTATGTGCCCACAAGCGTATACCACCTGTCGGAGGCTGCACGCACAGCCCTTGCCAGAGAGTCGGCCACACCTGCCCGGTGCAACTTGGCGCGGATTGCGTCGGCGCCGGCCTTTGCATTAGTGCTCATCTTATACTTGCCCACGGCCACCGACCAGCCCTTTACGGCGCGCCTCTCCCCTTCCGGAAACACGCGCTCCATAAGCACAAACACCGAGTCGCCATCTATGATGCGCAACTGGGGTCCGTCGTCGCTCATCAGTCCGGTGGCGGGAAGCATCTGCTCCTTGGCTGCCGCCTCTCGCTTGGCAAGCGCCGCATCATAAGCCGCCTTATAGTTATTTTCCGTGGGCTTGCAGGATACAAGCATGAGCGCGACCATGGCCGCGCTCATCATTATCTTATGATTCATAAGTTCTGCTTCTTTCAATTTTCTGACAATCAGTCAACCTGCACCACAAGATGCGAAGTGAGCGACCAGAACTTGTCGGGGTTCACGATCTCGATGGTCTTAGGACCGTTCTGCTCGCCTACGATGCGGTAGCTGCCGGCGGGCATGTTGGTCCATACTTTCACCTTCTTTGAGTTGGTGGGGATGCTCTTGAGTGTGCGCTTGTCGGCTTTCACAAAATAGGAAGCGTCGAAGTCACCCTTAAGCACCTTCGTGCTGCCGAGGAATTTCTTCTCAAGCAGGCCTTTCTTCTTGAGTTCCTTGCTGGTGCCGATAGCGTAATAAACGGTGTTGGCCTCATTGGCGGCTGCCACAGCCTCTTCCTGGGCTTTCTCCTTGGCTGCAGTCTCCTGCTTGACCTGCTCCTGACCTTCGGCCACCTGCGTATTGAGGGTCTCAATCTGGCCGCGGGCCTGGCTCAGCTCGCCCTCGAGCTTGGCAATCTTGGCATCCTGCTGCTCGATGTGCTGGCGCAACTGCGCGATGGTCTTGGCCTGGACGCTGTTTTCTGTGCCGGCCTTCTTCACCTTGGCCTCCATCTCGCTCAGCAGCGCCTTGTTGGCGGCAAGGCGGGCCTTGATGGTGGAAAGGTTGTGACGGATTTCCTCGCGACGGTCGGCGCTGTCGCCCGAACCCATATTATAAAGGAGTCCCTCCTGAGAATTGATGGAGTCGAGGCCGGTGTAGATGTCGCCCATCAGGAGCATCAGGGAATCGTTGAAGCTTGTGGCTTCCTGATATTCGGCCGTAAGGTCGGCGATCTTCATTGAATCCTCTTCGAGTTTTTTCTCGTCTTTTCCGGCACAGGCGCTAAGCAAGAGTGCCACGCCGAGACCAAGGGTAAATACACTTTTTTTCATTTCTATCTAAGTTTAGTTTATAATTCACAGTTTTCGGGGAGGCAGGGGTTCTCCTTGCTGTCGTTGCCCCCCAATCACAATAACAATCTCCCCCTTGGGTTTGTTCGCGGCATAATATTCGGCGAGCCCTGAGAGAGTGTCCCTTCGGTTCTCCTCGTGAAGTTTGGAGATTTCCCGTGCCACGGCGGCGGGGCGGTCTGCACCGAAAGTCTCTGCGAGCTGGCGCAGCGTGCGCTCAAGACGCAAGGGCGACTCATATATTATTACAGTGCGGGGGTCGGCGGCCAATTCGGCGAGACGCGTGGCCCTCCCCTTCTTCAGTGGCAGAAAACCCTCGAACACGAATCTGTCGCAGGGAAGTCCGGAGGCCACAAGGGCCGGCACAAAAGCCGTGGGTCCGGGGAGACACACCACCTCGATTCCGGCCTCTCGGCAGGCACGCGCAAGCATGAAACCAGGGTCGGAGATTCCCGGCGTGCCGGCATCGGAGACAAGCGCCACGCGCGCACCCCCCTCTATCTCCTCCACGATTCCCTCCACTGTGCGGTGCTCGTTGTTGCGGTGATGGGCACGCATCGGCACATGGATGTCGTAATGCTTCATCAGCACGCCGCTCGTGCGCGTGTCCTCGGCAAGGATGAAGTCAGCCTCGCGGAGCACCTTCACCGCGCGAAACGTCATATCCTCCAGATTCCCAACCGGCGTGGGCACTATGTAAAGAATTCCGCTCATCCCTTCGTCACTTGAAATATTCCTTAAGGATCACGATAAAATCCTCTACGGCCGGAGATTCCGGGTCAGCATTCAACTCATCATATAGATAATCCTCGGCCTCGTCGAGCGACCGGCAGCCTGCTATGCGCTCCAGGGCCGCACGCATCCCGGCGTCGTCGCCGCCGAAGATGTCGCGCCGGAAGCGGAAGCGATCGTTGAGGCAAAGCCGCGGCAGATCCCTGACCACTCTATCCGACCTGTCCGACATATCCGACATATCCGACCTGTCTGACCTGTCTGACATATCTGACCTGTCCGATCTGTCCGATAAAGAGATTTTCTCGAAAGCGGCGTTGATCTCGGCAATGCGCGAGCTCAGCAGCGGCATCAGTTCGCCGGCCTTATCCTCCCGCAGCGCAAGAAGTTCAAGCAGCCCCTCAAACTCATATACCTTATTCTTTATTTCGTTTATCTCTCGGTTCATATCGCTGAATTATATACATATTATAATAGGAGAGAAGAAGAGTGGTGAGAGGCAGAGCGATGATGAGTCCCATAAATCCCAAGAGCGCACCCCACACGGAGAGCGAAAGCAGGATAATCGCCGGGTTGAGCCCCATGGCGCTCCCCATGATCTTCGGCGTCAGGAAGAGGTCCTGGATACACTGCACTATCACATACACCGCCATCGCCTCCCAGAAAATCAGCCAGAAGTCTCCGCCGGTGCTTACTGTCCACACCAGGCAAAGCAACGCGGTGATGGGAAGCGACACCAGCTGCAGGTACGGCACCATGTTAAGCAACCCGATAAAGAGTCCCAACACCACGCCCATCGGCAGGCCAATCACCAGGAATCCTATCGAGAACATCACTCCCACGAGGAAGGCTATCAGCGCCTGGCCACGGAAATATCTGTTCATCGCGTTCTTGATGTCGCGGCCGATGTGATACACCTGGCGACGGCGGGAATGAGGCACCAGCTGCTTGAAACTAAGCATCAGCCGCTCGTAATCAAGCATGATGAAAATCACATAGAGCACCACCACCAGCCAGCTCACAAGCCCCACCACAATCGCGAGCCCTGACGATAGGAAACTCCACCCTTTCGATAGGCTGCTCTTTATCAGCGTGTGCCATTCCTCCTTGCTGAGCAGGCGCGAGATCTGGTCGAAGTCCACATTCTCGCGGATGAAGCGGTGGATGCTCTCCGATACAAAGGGGATATTCACCTTTGCCGTGGCATATTTCTTCACCATATCCGCCATCTCGGAGCACTCACTCACAAGGTAGGGGAAGAATGTGACGCAGAAAAGCACCACCAATGCCGTGGCCTCCAGCAACGTGAGGACCACCGGCAGAAACCTGCGGCGCACATGCAGGATGCGCATGTTCCATTTCACAATCGGCTCCAGCATATATGCTATCAGGCATGCCACCATGAATGGGAGCAACACCCCCTTGAGCACATTGAGCAGGTAGAGCGCCGCTATCAGCACACACACTGAGAAGAAGATGCGCACCACGCGGTCGAACGTATACGGCCGACGCACATACACAGGGCGCTCCTCCGCTTCCTCCCAGGTCTGGCGGTTTCCCATTATCTCTTTAGGTTCTTTCATCTCCTGTTCCATATCCATCTCTTTTTATCTCCTATCCATCCCACAAAATTACTCAAATTTTTGGGATTAAGGCGAGGAATGGTTAATTTTGTTGAGAAATGATGAAAAGAATATTTTTTTGCATAATGATGGCGGTGGTGGCGATGGCTGCCACGGCAGGTCCTGTGGAGGATTTCATTGCCGACAGCCGCGTGAACGCTCCTTCCACGAGTCTGCTTATCCGCGACTTGCGCTCGGGCAAGGTGCTTGCCACCCTCAATGCCGACCAGCAACTCATCCCGGCCTCCATCATGAAGTGCGTCACATCGGCGTCGCTGCTGAAGCGTGTGGGCAAGGATTACAAATATGAGACCCCGGTCTATCTCGAGGGGCGCATCCATAAGGGGCGTCTCGAGGGGAATATCATTGTGGAGGGTTCGGCCGACCCATCGCTCAATTCCCGCCACATGGATGGCTCGCCGGATTTCATCACGGAGATCTGTCAGGCCCTCATGAGGAAAGGAGTGACAGGCATCGCCGGCGACATAGTGATAGATGAGAAGAAATTCGCAGGCCCGGCCATCAACCCCACCTGGCAGAGCGGCGACCTCCCCCACGCCTACGGCACCGGCACCCACGGTTTTAATTTCGAGGACAATGCCTCGGGAAAATCATCCGTGAAAGACCCCGCAGGAGTGTTTGCCGCCCGGCTCCGTTCCCGCCTTGCCATGAACGGCATTCCAGTGGATCAATTGGTTATCGATCCGGGGCGGCACCGCGAACTCCTCCTTCGCCATCGCTCCCTCCCCATCGATGAAATAATGCGCTCTTGCATGATGCGCAGCGACAATCAGTTTGCCGAGGCTCTTCTCCGCACCCTCTCCCGCCAAAGCGACGGCGATGGCTCCACGGCAAATGGCGCCGAAACCGAACTGAAATACTGGCGCAAGCACCGCGCCCCCGTCGATGGCGTTAAAATCGTTGACGGCTCCGGGCTATCCCGCACCAACCGAATGACAGCCCGCTTCATGAGCCATCTCCTCGGCGAGATGAGTTCCGACCCCTGGTATGCCTCCTTCTTCCCATTGGCCGGCCAGGAGGGCACGCTCCGCAAGTTCATGGCCGGTACGCCGCTGGAGGGCTACCTTGCCATGAAGACCGGTTCGATGCGCGGCATCCAGTGCTACGCCGGCTATCTGCTCGACGACGACTATGCGCCCACGCATTCCATCGTGGTGATGTTCAACAATATGAGCAACCGTGCCGACAGCCGTGCCGCTCTCGCCGACCTCCTCTCAGCCCTCTTTATCCCGGACGCCGCGACACAAGATTAATCACGATTATATAACCCATCCATATGATATTCCTGCCCACCGATGCCGCCATAGCCGCCGCGCTCCCCGAGGAGCAGACAGTGCAGGCCGACATGACTGCCATCCATCAGGAGATTGACCCCGACGACAAACCGACCCCCGCCGAAGAACACACCAACGGCCTGATAGCCGACCTCGCCTGGATTCTTCTGCTCGGAGCCATCGTGACGCTCCTCTTCAAGAAGATGAAGCAGCCGGTGGTGCTCGGCTATATCATCGCAGGTTTCATCGCAGGTCCCAATTTCGAATATCTCCCCTCCATCGCCAACCCCGGCAATATCCAGTTCTGGGCCGAATTGGGCATCGTGGTGCTGATGTTCAGCATCGGCCTTGAGTTCTCTTTCCGCAAACTTCTCAACAGCGGATCATCGGCGGCCGTCACCGCCCTGATAATAATCACCGGAATGACTTTCGCCGGATTCGGCATCGGCTATGTGTTGGGACTCAACATGATCAACCGCATCTTCCTCGGAGGCATGATATCCATGTCGTCGACCACCATCATCATGAAGGCGCTCACCGACTTGGGGATGCGGCAACGGAAATTCGCCACCCTCGTGCTCGCCGTGCTCATCATCGAGGACCTCTTCGCCGTGCTGATGCTTGTGCTCCTCTCCTCGCTGGCTGTGGGCAACGTGCAGGGCAGCGAACTCCTCCTCTGCATCGGCAAGTTGCTCTTCTTCCTCATCATCTGGTTTGTGGTGGGCGTCTACGTGCTCCCCTCCTTCCTGATGAAGTCGCGCCGCTACCTCAACGATGAAACCACGCTCGTAGTCTCCATGGGCCTCTGCTTCTCGATGGCCGTGTTCAGCGTGATCTGCGGATTTTCGCTCGAGCTCGGAGCATTTGTGATGGGCTCCATCCTCGCCGGCACCATGCTCGCCGAAAAGATCGAGAAGGTGATCGCACCGGTGAAGAATCTTTTCGGAGCCGTGTTCTTCATCTCCGTGGGCATGATGGTGAATCCCCACGTCATCGTGCAGTTCTGGTGGCAGATCCTGCTGCTCGCCGCCGTGGTGATAATAGGCATGATATTCTTCGGCACGCTCGGAATGCTCGTCACCGGTCAGAACCTCCGCGTGGCCATCGAGAGCGGTTTTACGCTTACCCAGATCGGTGAGTTCTCTTTCATCATCGCCTCGCTCGGCATGTCGCTCGGAGTGCTCGACACCCGCATCTATCCTATCATCGTGGCCGTGTCGGTGCTCACCATCTTCACCACCCCATATTTCATCAAGATGAGCGACGGCGCCGCCAGTTTCGTGGAGCGACACCTGCCCGCAGGCCTCCGCTTCCTCATCGACCGCTATTCCTGCCAGAACTACGACAGCAACGAGACCCGCTCCCTCTGGAAGGCCATCATAAGCCGCTACCTCTGGCGCGTGGTGCTCTATTCCGTAATCCTCCTCGCCGAAATCCTCATCTCGCAGATGTTCCTCTTCCCGCTGCTTGAGAAGTATTTCCAGAACATCGGCCATCTGCTTGCCACCGTGATCACCATCGCGGCTATGCTCCCCTTCCTCATCGCCCTCTGCTTCAGCAGCACCAAACCCGGCGAGAAGATTAAACTGCACTCCACGGCCGCCTTCTACGACGTGCCTCTCCTCGCCATGCGCATCATCCGCTACCTTGTGGCGCTCTTCTTCATCGTATATTTCACCACCGTGGCCTATTCCTCTCTCACCGGCTGGCTTGTGGGCGCCGGCTGCTTCGTGCTCGTGCTCCTCTTCGCCGGTTCGAAGTTGAAGAAGCGCTACAACCATATCGAACAGAAATTCATCGACAACCTCAATATCCGCGAGAACACGCGCCTCGGCGTCAACAACAACCTTGTTGACGACATGCACCAGGCCTTCATCGAAATCACTCCGAGTTGCCCATTCGTGGGCGAACGCCTGATGGACTCCGGCCTGCGCCGCGACTATGGCGTGAGCGTCTCCAGCATCCAGCGAGGCGAGGACTATATGCCCCTCCCCTCGAAAGATGCCCGCATTTTCCCCGGAGATATCCTTGGCGTGATTGGCAACGACGAGCAGCTGCGCCACCTCAACCACGACCTCGAACTTGCCGACGCCGCCGCGCTCTCCATGCCGCCCCAACCCCGCGAGCAGGCCGTGCTCTCCAGCGTGCTCCTCTCCGAAAATTCGCCAATCATCAATGTGCCGCTTAAGAACACCGACTTCCTCCACGACTATTACTCGATGCTCGTGAAGGTGAAGCGCGGCGATGAATACTTCGACCCCTCCCCCGACCTGGTCCTTCTGGCCGGCGACGTGGCCTGGGTGGTAGGCGACCCCCAATACACCCGCAAAATGAAATGAATACCCTTCGGGAATTAGGAATTGGGAATTCTCATCAACTCATCAACTCATCAACTCATGAAATCACTCATATCTCTTGCAACTCTGGCTATCGTTGCCGCCGGTTGCCTATCTTCATGCGGAAGCAAAAAGACTGCCGACAATTCCGCCTCAGCACTCACTGACTCCACAGAACAGGCCGAACTCCTCCCCGACTCCATAGAGAGCGGCTATTACCTCACCGCCGATTCCATCGGCCCCGTGCATGTTGGAATGGCGCTGTCGGATATTCCCGACCGCTGTCCCGACCTCTACGATGCGCAGGTGCCCGCCGAAACCCCCGACGCCACCGCCGTCACCTTCCTCCGCAACATGGACCCCATCTTCACCGTCTATGACTTCATGGAGGGGAAAGTGGATGTGATAGTCCTTGAGAGCCCCGCAATCGGAGTCAAAACTCAATCCGGCCTCCTGTGCATGGGCGACTCCTTTGAGAAAGTGTTGGCACTGCCCGGTGTGAGGTCGGAATGGGCCGGGATGGATGAGACCGGCATGTGGTATTGGACATGGAACGGCATATGGATCGGCGTAGATGAGAGCAACATCAGCGATGAACTGGCTCAGGCGCTCGTCACGCAACGCCATCCGCCGAGAGCCGCCCTGCTGAAGGCCGCCCGCGTTGGCTACCTCGCCACCGGCCTCCCCTTCTAACGACAGTAGAGCCATATATCTTCTTTGACAGAAGAGCCTTACTTTTTTGACAGGAGAACAGGAGGAACAGGAGGTTGCTTCTTTTCAGCCGCTAATTTTGGGCTTGCGCAGCTCGAATAGTCCGGGCGGTAAGGGGATAAAGCCCAAATATGGCATCAGCAATAGAGTGGGCCGTGCTGCGAGACCGAAACCGCGATGTTGCCGAGTCCTTTCAGTTCGAGGAAATGCTTCAGCTGCCTGCTGTTCACTCCGCTCTCCTTGCATTTCGGTCCCAAGATTATCTCCTTGAGCACCAGTGGGAACTCAACAGTTTCCCCTTCCTTGCCTCCATTATCTTCATTCCCGTCAGTTCCATTCCCGCCAGTCTGTTTCTTAAACACAACCAAGGGATGCACAATCCCGCAGGTGCCATTATATATCCATTTATACTCAACACCCTTCGGTGTAGCCTTGGAAATATTGGTGTTATGATAAAGCAGCCGCCATTCCTTCTCATCCTCGAAGCCCTTGTCCTTAACGAAGAAATTCCAGATACTATCCAAATTCACAAATAATCTGTATGGCCCGATAAGAGGCAATCTCTTCAGCAACAAGAAAAACTTCACAACCATATTATTGCTCCCATATGAGATAGGAGCCAATATGAAATCTCTGCTTTTGCGGAGTTTTTCGGTATCCACTATCTCATAAACCAAACTAACGCCATCTCCGTCTGAGCCTCCGTAGAAGCGCCACATGGTGAGATTATCCTTGCGGGATTCTTCGCAAAGCGAGAGTATGAAATTTGAGTTGTATTTGGCCAGTTGGTCAGGTGGCAGTGATGAAAGCGAAGCATTATGGATGCCAAGGCATTTATTAAGGAATAGGCCTTCCATTCGGTCGTTCATGCCTGCCAATCCACACATGCTTTCCTCCTCATTATTTATATTTGAGAATAATCTGCTTAGAGATGTGAATCGGCAAAAGCATTTGTTGTCTATCTGGTCTTTGTCGTCCTTGTTCTTACGGAATTTACCAAACTTGTCATAATATATCATTTCCCAGACCAATTGAGCCTGCTGCGAATAATCGAGATATACATTAAAGCCATCATGTGTGAGCGATTTCTTGAAATCATCCTCTCCTGCCATCGCTCTTAAGTGTTCAAGCATGCCACGAAGTTCTGGCTCACTTATGTAATCATCGATATCATTCCCTTTTTCAGGAATTAGGCCTGTTTCCAAAGCGTCGCTATTCATCTTGGCCATCAATTCATCAAGGCAGAATCCTAACTCAGATTTATCCTTATGCCCCGTGAGGATTCTTGAAATCATCTCCCTGAAATTTTCTACGAACTTCACAGGACTGAATTCTGTAATCATCTTGCGAATCGGGGACAAACATTGAAGGAAATCGGACACATCAACTGGCTGCCAACCCTCTTCCCTTTTGAATTTATTTTTATAATCAGGGAAATATCCCCTTAATAAATCAGGCAAAATGCAATGAGGGTCAAAGACATCAATTTTCTCAATCTTTACCTGCCCCGCAATTACATCATCATGCATGAGTGGCTTGTTGCGTTCTTCAGGTGAAAAAGCAATTACAACGCCTATTGATGCCCCACTTACTTCTACCATCCTCCTTACCCTAAATTTTACATTATGGTCACGAGGATAAATAATGTTGCGCTTCAATTCGATTACAGCCAATGGCCGCTCAATTTCGGAACTGTTCGGATCGGCGGCCTTCATTTCAGAATAGATCGCCATATCCACATATGTTTTCTTCCACTTGCCTGAAAGCAAGCAGACGTCATATCTCACTATCAGCCCCTGCTGCTCGAGGGCTTTTACAAATTCGTTAAGTTTCATCTTTGATATAGTTTAATCTATCTATAAATAGAACTGGTTCTAAAAAATTCAAGCGAATGCTCAAATATTTCTTGGATCAGCCAAAATAAGCAAAAAAATTTCGGCCAGGCAAATAAAAATTAGCTTGACCGCCTCTTCGAGCAACGCAAGCGTTGCTCCGCTCAACCGAGCCTCGGCCTCCGGCCGAAGGCTCCGCAAGCCCTCACACCTTGCCGCCTACTCCTGTTCCTCCTGTTCTCCTGTCGAAAAGAAGCAACCTCCTGTTCCTCCTGTTCTCCTGTCCAAAAAGATTAAGTTCTCCTGTCGGAAAATGATTACGGAAATGTTAAATATTCAAGGAATATATAAATCTGTAGGCATAATGCTTGGCTGTTAAGAATGAAAGTATTAATTTTGCAACAAATGAAGCCTGCGCGCGTGTGCGTGCACGACACAAGGACTAACCTTCGACTAACAAGCCTCCTCATGCAGCCATAACGATGGTTAACATGAAGACACACAGCAAGCAGACATCGCCGGTCACAAGCCAGCCATAAATAGAAAAACAACATAAAACAACCAAAAAAATACAAATTTGATGAAAAAATTAGTACTCTCACTACTGATGACGCTCCTCGCCTTCCCGGCGCTGGCGGATCAAGTGTACGACATGACCAAGAATCCTAATTCTTGGATGCCGTCCGGGAGCAATTCCACTGAAAAGGAATGCACTGCACCGGACGGACAAAAAATGAAATTTGGTAAAGATACTTACTTTAACACAAGCTATCTCTTTATCAAAAAAAATGGTTACATCTCTACTACTTTACCGAGTAATTGCACCAAAATAATTCTTCATACCAACAATGGGAGTTTAGCTGGGAAATGCTACATTAGCATCAAGGTTGGATCCACAGAAATCTGTAAAGCGCAGTTAGTCTCAACTAAAGACACGGATTTTACATATGATATTCCCCAAGGTTATCAAGCCGCTGGTAATGAATATAAAATTCTAAACTCGTCATCAGAGTCAAAGGCAGCCCAGATTACAAAAATCACTTTTGTGACAGTTTCTTCCGCTGAGGAGGCTTCAGTGGAGTGGAATACTACTGGATGGACTAATCCGGAGACGGACGGAACTGCCAGCAATTCTATCGAACTGAAGGTGGGGCAGTCCTTCAACCTTAAGGCTAACATCACTCCTGCCGGAGCGGCAAGCCTTATCGACCTTAAGGCTGTCGGCAACGGCATTAGCGTTTCCAAGAATGCTGATGGCGATTGGACTATCAACGCTTCGGAGGTTTCCGATAATGCGTACGTAGAGGCTTATCTTACTTCTACTGACAAGTATTTCCTCGCATCCGACGATAACTCTAAGGAAACTTACAGATGCTATTTCAAGGTTGTTGAGGGTGAAGTTGAGACTATTGTACCCGAGCAGGCTGTTTCAGATCCGGTAGCAGATAATGGCACTATCATTAAAACTAAGGGTGAAACCATTACGTTCTCTGCTCCTAATGCTACCAAACTTTCTGTGAAGGTCGGCGATGCCGATGCTGCTCTCGTGGCTAATCCTTATACATATACAGTCACTGAGGATGTCACCGTCAAGGTTACTCCTGTGGATAACAAGGGACAACTTTATGACGGAACGGTGGAAGGCTGCAATGACCTTTCGCTTACTGTCAATATCGACGCTGTGGCTAAGGTGCCCGGACAGGTTACTGCCAACCCTGCCGGCACTGAAAACAAACTCGAGGCTGTTGCCGGTAGCAAGGTTACTTTCTCTTCTACCGATGCTGCCAAACTCTCTGTTCAGATTGGCGATGCTGCCGCTACCGAGCAGGCTAACCCCTACGAATATACTGTTACAGAAGGCGAAACAACAGTAACTGTCACCCCGATTGACAGCGACAACACCCTCCACGCAGACAAAGCCCTGACACTCACTATCACAGGCACTGTGCCTCAGGAATGGGTGTTCACAAACGTTTCCGGCGTTTCCGACATTAATGATGGCGACTTCGTTGTGATTGTCGGCAAAGGCAAATCAGACAGCAAATATTACGCTATGACGAATGCTAAAATCGGCAGCCGTATCGGAGCAAAGAATGTTACTGTTACCAATAACAGCATTACTCTTGAGAAAGGACAGGCTGAAATCGCAGTTGTTAAAGTTGTTAAGAACGCTGAACATAAAGTTTCTTTTAAGGGCAATAACGGTTATGTCTATGGTGGCGACAATACGGAAACCAGTTGGTCTGTTGGCGCTACATATGGAGCAATTTCCGATCTTGACAATAACTACTCTACAAAAGGCTTTAAATATATAACTAATGGAAATCGCTGGTTACAACTTTATACTACATCCGACTTCCGTGGATATGCTAGCCAGAGCGGTGGTTATGTCTTCCTCTTCAAGTGCCCGAACTATGTAGACAAAGCGCCTGAGGCTGGTGAGGTTACTTTCGACCCGGCGAGCGGTGCGGTTGTAGCAAGAGGCAAGGAGGTCAAAATGACTTCTGCAAATGCTAAACAGATTGCCTACAAGGTAACTATTGGCGAAACTGAGGGCGAGACTGTGACTGTTGCTGCCAATGCTTCCAACAGCGCTACTTATACCATCACTGAGGCTTGCACCATTGAGGCCTGGGGTATCAATGCCGATGGCGTTGAAGGCACTCACAACACTGCTACCTACACTCTCAATGTTGCCGCTCCCAAATATGTCACCTTCAGCGTGAAGGAGGGCCACTATACCGAGGAGGCTCTTGAGGTTGCTCTTGGCGTCGACCCCGATGCAAATCCCACTTGCGAAATCTTCTACACACTCGACGCTACCAAGGCATCCGCCGAGAAGGCTGACGGCGAGAAGATGATCAAATACAAAGAACCTATCACTATCAAACCGGTTGATGGTTTCCAGACAGTTACACTGAATGTCTTCGCCCGCAACACAGAGGGCAGCACAGTAGGTGCAGCCACTTATGCTCTCGGTTGCACAAAGACCACCGATCCTTCTCTGAGCGCCGACAAATGGTATCGCGTAAACAGCCTTGCCGACCTTGTCGATGGCGATGAAGTTATTATCGTGGCAAGGAACCACAAGAAGGCTGTTTCGACAAGACAGAAAAACAACAACCGCGATGCTGTTGATGTAGTTATTGACGAAGACGGCGCAATCAGCACAATTGCTGATGATGTTGCAAAATTCACTATCTCAGGCAAACCTGGTGACTGGACTCTTGCCACATCCGCATGGACCGACAAGGACGGAAAAGAAAAGGCTTCGGGATATATGTATACTTCCGGTTCAACCACATCCATCTGGCGCACAAGTGAGGACTTGAATTCTGTTGCAAATGCCACATATTCCTTCCAGCTTGACTTTGATGTGACCGACAACGACAGAATGACTATGCGCTATAATGTGTCTGATTCAAACATGAACGAATTCGTGGCTTATAACGGATCTGGAAGCAATACTCTCTGGAGCACCTATGTTACCGACTATGGCGAACTGAATATGGAGAGTTATGAGTCTCCCAGCTTCTACAAGAAGGGTGGCGCTCCGCGCTTCGAGATTGTAGAAGACCTCTATCTCTATCAGGAGAAGGCCGAGTATGTGGATGATGATGCCGAGGACTTTGCAGGCTATGAGGAGGCCGCTTACCGCTTCACTTACGATAAGGCTAACAATGAGTATACGCTCACGCTTGAAGGTCTTGCCGGTCAGTTCTGGATCCGCGACGGCAAGGCTAACCATGCCGGCACTTTCTTCGGTACTGACGTGAATGTGGCCAATGTGGCTGACGAACCCGCTGCCGCTCCCCGCCGCGTTGCCGCCACTACTCTTGATGCCAACGGCAACAAGAACATCGCCGCAGAAGAGGGCGTTTGGCACAACCTCGTTTGGCGCCAGGACCAGCACGCTAAGTTTGACACTCACACCTACAATGCCGACGGCACACTTGCTTCTCATAATGCAATCGAAGCTCCCACAATCACTGTGAAATATGTTCCCGGATCTCATACAAATGCTGTGATGAAGATTTCCGGCAACAATGTAACAACCGGCGTTGAAGGCATCACGAATGATGTCAACGACGGCGAGGCTGTTTACTTCAACATGCAGGGCCTGCGCGTGAATGAGCCGCAGAAGGGTGGCGTTTACGTTCGCGTTCAGAACGGCAAGGCTGTGAAGGTAATTAGGAATTAGGAATTAGGAATTAGGGGATAGAAAGCGTCCGGGCTTCATTGCTCGGGCGCTTTTGCATATAAACAATTCGCTTATGGAGCGCGTTTTTATATTACCACTACGTTGCTGACACTATGGCGGATATTGCTTCTTCACATAAAAATTCTGCTACGGGCGACGGGGACGTCGCCCCTCCAATGAATTTCTGGCAAAGGATGCGGCGGAGAGTGCTGCTCTGGGAGCTGAGGAATTTCTCCACCGGCACTATCCTGATGTTGCTCTGCACTGTGACGGGAATCCTTACAGGACTCGCCGCGACTTTCATGCGTCAGATGATAGCGCGCCTCAACTATTACTGTCTTATCGGCATCAACCCGGATGGGGCGAACTGGCGGTATCTTTGGCTTCCCCTTGCGGGCGTAATCGCCACAGCCTTCTATCAGAGGCGGGTGATTCACGGCAATATATCACGCTGCACTGCTGTGGTGAAGCATCATCTTTCAGAGGGTCAGTATCGCATCTCCCCCTTCGATGTGTTTAATCCGCTCATCGGGTGTGCGCTTACGGTAGGTCTTGGGGCATCAGCCGGCACAGAGGGGCCGGTGGCCCTGAGCGGGGCCGCGATAGGGAGCAGTCTCGGGCAATGGTGCCGTCTGCCCAAGGAATGGATAAAAATGCTGATAGCCGTGGGGGCCGGCGCCGGAATCGCCGGCATCTTTAAGGCGCCTATCGGCGGACTGATGTTCAGCCTCGAAGTCCTGCAGGTGCAGCTTTCCACGCTTTCTGTAATCGGTCTGGCTGTAGCTTGCGTGATCTCATGTACCACCGTCGTGGTGCTCAGTGGCGAAACATTCGACATGTCGCTTTTCCGTTCTCTCGACTCCCACATGGAGATAATAGGCTGGGTGGCGCTATTAGGCATCTTCTGCGGCCTTTACAGTGTATATTACACTTATACCAAACAGCACACCTACAAATATTTCTCGATAATCAGACACCGCTGGATCGCCACAATAGCCACAGGCATAATCCTCTCTGTCTCGGCGTTCATATTCCCCTCTCTCTATAGCGAGGGATTCAATGTGATCGGCACGCTCCTCAACAGCGACACTCATCATTTTCTTGCAGGAAGCATATTCGCCCGATTTGAAAACCACGAAGGCTGGATATTGGCTGCCATTGTTGCCATCCTGCTGCTGAAAGGGATTCTTGTGGCGGCGAGCTACAGTGGCGGCGGCGTGGCCGGCGATTTCGTACCGACCCTCTTCGCGGGATGTATGGCAGGTTATCTATTCAGTTTCGGGCTGAACACGCTCTTCCACATAGACCTTCCCATGTGGTTTTTCGCTCTGATGGGAATGGGGGCCGTTATGGCGGGCACAATCCACGCGCCGGTGATGGCGCTCTTTGTGGTGTGCGAGATCACCAACACCTATGCCTTCATCGTGCCTTATGTGGTGGTGATTTCATTGAGCTATGCCACAGTGAAGACTCTTGCCCCGAAGCTCACTTACTCAGCCACCGGCCACGACGACATCCTCGCCCTATCAATGCTAAAGGAGCGCTCTAAAAACAAAGCCAGTAAGCCACAGGATCAAAGCGCACAGTGAATGATGCCCCCTGTCGCCGAGAGGGTGCGCTGTCGCGATAATAGAATGTGTTCTGCTTGTCCCAGGATTTCAGTTCGGCGCGACGTGTCTCGCATGGCGGCACATCGCAGGAGAGGCGCAGGAAGCGCTTGTGAAGCTGACGCCCCTGAGCATCGAGATATTCGATGTATAGCGTTACTCCGGTAAGGGTGCGGTCGGTGGAATTGGTGATGAAGAAACTCTCCAGCGAACTGCTCTGCGGCTTCTCGAAACCGGAGAATGACACCTGGTCGAGGCGGTAGCCGTTGTTGCAGTCGCGGCAACCGGACGCAACCATAAAACTTCCCCGCGCAAATTCCTCCTCTTCCGAAGCGTTCTGCTTCCTGTCCACTTTGAGTTTGAGGCTCGTTTTCTTCGCGGGCATATAATTCACCCCTACAAAGGCTGTCAAGAGGAGAATGAGGATGCGGAAGAGTTTCATAGATAGTCGGGATTGAGGCGTGAAGGATCGGGATATACTCGCGTAAGGCCGGAGGGGAGACGGTCGATGGGATTGTCAACCGAAAGGCGCAGCATCCTCCAGAACTGCGGCAATAGCATCGTGGGCCGCAGACTGAACTTCACTTTCGGCACATGCACCTGCAACGTTCCGGCCGTGCTATTGAGCGAGGCGCTACATTTGAGTGCCGATGCAAGAGCCCCGAAACCGGTCTTGCGGTTGAGCGACATCTCATACTTCCCCTTCTCTCCGGAAACTCTGAGCGTGCCTACCACATCGCCTGGCTGCAGGCGGCAGTCGGGTGTGGCCACCACGGCTATCTGATAGAGTGAGCGGTCGGTCCGGTCGCGCACTATCAGCACACGCATCTCATCGTAGGGGAAATCCCAGATTCCCTCCACGGCATCGCAGATTGAGTTGTCAATCCGCTCGCGTGCCATCTCCTCATCGGCAATGTCGATATGACGCCCGCCCCTCCCCTGCGCAGGGATGGAGCAAAGCAGCAGCGACATCAGCAGCATAGTCCGGTATATCAAGCCCTTGCAATCCATATGTCTTTACTTTGTGGAGAAACTGTAGGAGATACCCACCGAAAGGATCTCCTTGAGCATCCATTTGTGCCAGCCGGGGGCCTTGCTTGTGTCGGCAAGGGAGTCGTAGCGCAGATGGGCATACACCTGCGTGGAGAAGTAGCGGTTAAACTGGAAATTGAACGTGTTCTCCCAGTCGCCCTGGAAGGAGTGATAGTCGGTGAAGAGATACATCCGGGTGGTGTAAGTGATATTGTCCCAGATGCGGGCGAAGAAGTTGACCTCCGTATTGCTACCGAACTCATTCTTCACCTTGCGGTCAGGGTCTACGCCGATGGGGGCATGGTCCACTTTCGGGTCGATGCAGGTCTTCAGGTTATAAGACACAGGTGCTATCGACAAGGTGACCTTCAGCCCCTTGTTGGCGCTCTCCTTCGAGTAGGTCATACCGAGGCCGACGTTCAGTTCGCCGGGGGAAAGGAATGAGGCCGTGCGCTGCTCGGAGTTGGAGGGATAGGAGCAGCAGAACTGAGTCTTGAAGAGGGTGGTGAAGGCATAATACCAGTTGTTGGCTGCCTTGTAGCCGGCGCGGAAGTTATATTGGAAGAGGTCCTGCGATACGGAGTATTTGTGGTATTGGTCCTCGGGGGTGGAATTGACCGCCAATTTATAACTGAGCGTGCTCTGAAGCATCCATTTGGGGTGATACACCTGATTGAGCTGCACATCCCAGAGGAAATTGGTGAGTAGTGCGAAATAACTCGTGCCACCCTGATACCAGTTTTTCGACACATAAGCCTGCGAGAGCTGAAGGGCTACATTAAACTGATGCAGCCAGTTGTAGCGGCCAAATTGCTGTTCGCGAATCACAGCCTCATTGACATCCACCTGCGGCAGATTGAGTCGCTTGAGATAGCCCGCGAAACTATAGTCATCCTCGGGGAGACGGGGCGGTTCGGGAAGATCCCAATAGGCGAATTCGATAAATCGGGGTGTCTCCACCATTGAGATATACATAGCGTCCTGCACGATGCGCTCGCTGCGCATGGCGCGGCGCAGCCAACCCGGCACGGGGTCGCCGAAGGCCACGGGGAGATTCTCGCGGGAGGGCACCTCCACGGCAGCGGGAGCCACGATGGAATCTACCTCCTCGGCGGGAACGTCGTCGATCAGGCCCCACATCACCTCGGCGCGGTCGCGCAAGGCCTGCTCGTGTCTCTGCTGCGCGGCGAGTTCCTCCCAGATAGGCTGCAGCGCCTTGGGAGAATAGACATCACGGCTGAAATCGTGCTGCGCCATGCTCCGGTAACCGCTGAACACCCAGGGCAGGTCGAACCAGATACACTGCGACCTGTCAGGCTCTAACGAGTCGGCCAATGCCTGAATCTCGCGGGACCCTGAAATCTCCTGCGCCGAAGCCACTGCCCCCAGTGCCATCGCCGCAGCCACTAATACACTCCTTACCCTCATATCAATCAATCATCAACGCAATTTTATTTCATAGTCGTCGGAATTAATCAGACGGTAGGCTTCTCGGAAAATAGGGTCGTAGCCGTTGTAGACCTTGTTATAGGTGGCCTGTTCGTAGACATCCCTGCCTATCAGCCCTTTGACTATCATCTTGAAGAGGGGCGTGCTGGTGCGGGCCTGCTCTTCGTTGTATTCCACGCCTTCGGCCTTGGCCAGGTCGAAGATCTCCTGAAGCATCGCCGGCGTCACCTCGAAGTGGGCCACGAAGTCATCATCCTTCTTATATTGACGGCGAAGTTCCTTGCGGTGTTTGTCGACATATTTGATGGCATACTGGTTGATTACACCCTTAGCCACCACGTCGCGGTAATATTTGGTGAAGTCGGTGGTGTCGAGCGGCACGAAGACATCGGGGGTGATTCCGCCACCGCCATACATCGTGCGGCCCAACCGCAAAGTCTTCACCTTCAGCGAGTCCACCTGATGAATGGAATCGGCGTGCATCAGTTCGCCGTTGTTGTAGCGGTCGATAAGGTCCTTTGCATATGCCTTCTGGTCACCCTTCTTGTAGGGTTTCTGGATATCGCGGCCGGAGGGGGTGTAATAGTGAGCCACCGTGAGGCGCATCATGGAACCGTCGGGGAAAGGGAAAGGACGCTGCACGAGTCCTTTGCCGAATGTGCGGCGACCCACCACAAGGCCGCGGTCCCAGTCCTGGATGGCTCCCGACACAATCTCAGAGGCGGAGGCGCTGTACTGGTTGGCCATCACCACGAGGCGTCCCTCGGGGAATAGGGGTTTGATGCCGTGTGGCGAGGAGATATGGTCGTAGCGCGGAGAGTTGCGACCTTCGGTATAGACGGTGAGGCGTCCGGGCTCGAGGAGCTCACTGAGCACGTCTACGGCAGCGTTCAGATAACCGCCCCCATTCTCCGTCAAGTCAAAAATCAGTTGGGTCATTCCCTGTTTCTTAAGGTCCCTGAGGGCTTTATCCACCTCGGAGCGTGTGTCGGCGGCGAAGCGGTTGAGACGGATATATCCTGTCTTGTCGTCGACCATATAGGCGGCATCGACGCTATAGATAGGTATCTCGGCACGGGTGATCTTGAAATTGATTGTATCGGTGTAGGCATTCTGATGGCGCACCACCTTCACGCGCACGTCGGTGCCTTTCGGGCCGCGCAGACGCTTCATTATCTGCGAGTTTTTCATCTTAACTCCCGCAATCAGCGTGTCGTTGACGGCCACAATCCTGTCACCGGCAAGGAGTCCTACCCTCTCGGAGGGACCTCCGGCCACGGTCTGAATCACATAGAGCGTGTCCTTGTTCATATTGAACGTAATACCGATGCCGCTGAAATTGCCTTCAAGCGGTTCGTTGAGTTCACGGGTCTCTTCGGTGGTGCTGTAAGCGGAATGCGGGTCGAGTTCCTCGAGCATGCTCCGCAGGGCGGTTTCCACAAGGCGGTCGCCATTGACCGTATCCACATAAAACTGCTCGATGGCTGCCTCCGCCATACCGAGTTTCTGGGCGGCCGGCATCTGTTGCTGGCGGTAGGCCTGCGAGAAGAGGGCTCCGAGCAGCGTGGTGATCAGGGGAATTATGATTGCTTTCTTCATAGTCAGGGATAAAATATTATTGGTTGTCGGGCACTTCCGGAAGGAAACGTGCCACATCATATCCATTGTCGCGGAGCTCGCGCACCATTGACGATGAAATGAATGCATATCGTGGGTCGGAGATGAGGATCATTGTCTCCATGCCGGCAATCTCGCGGTTCACGTCAGAGAGATTCCTCTCATATTCGAAGTCGGCGTTGGAGCGCACCCCTCGCAGCAGGATGCCTGCGCCGGCGCGCCGGGCCGCTTCCACTGTGAGTCCTTCATAGGCCAATACTTCCACACGCGGTTCGTAGGCGAATATGCGCCGGATATGCTCCACGCGGGCGTCGACGGAGTCGCAGGATGTTTTGGCGCAATTGAAACCGACGCCAATCACAAGATGGTCCACAATCTGCAGCGCACGGTGCGCTATGTCGAGATGGCCAAGGGTGAAGGGATTGAAACTGCCCGCGAAGAAGGCGGTGCGCGGCTGATTATATTTCGGAGTCATCTTCTATCACAAGGTTGTCGATGATGAAGTTCTGGCGCTCCATCGTGTTCTTGCCCATGTAGAATTCCATGAGTTGCTGCGTGGCCTCCTCCCAGGAGAGCTGCACGGGGTCGAGGCGCATGTCGGGGCCGATGAAGTCGGCAAACTCGCTGTCGTTGATTTCGCCGAGACCTTTGAACCGCGTGATCTCGGCATTCTTGCCCACACGCCCTATGGCAGCAAGGCGTTCCTCATCGCTATAGCAGTAATATACAGCCTTTTTAGCATCTTCGCCCTCTTTGCCGCCATCTTTGCTCTTGGCTTTCACCTCACCCTTGCGGCGCTTTGTGGCGCTGCGGTCGCGCACGCGGAAGAGGGGGGTCTGAAGGATGTAGACATGTCCCTCGCGCACAAGGTCGGGGAAGAATGTGAGGAAGAACGTGATGATCAGCAGGCGGATGTGCATGCCGTCTACATCGGCATCCGTGGCGATTATCACCTTGTTGTAGCGGAGGCCGTCGATACCGTCCTCGATGTTGAGGGCTGCCTGAAGGAGATTGAATTCCTCATTCTTATAGCAGACCTCGCGTGTGAGCCCGAAGGAATTGAGGGGCTTGCCGCGCAGGGAGAACACTGCCTGCGTCTCGGCATTGCGCACCTTGGTGATGGTGCCGGATGCGGAGTCGCCCTCGGTGATGAAGATGGCAGATTCGGCGCGGCGGTCCTCCTTGGCGCTGGCGCGGAGGGTGTCGTTGAGGTGCACGTTGCAGTCGCGAAGCTTGCGGTTGTGCAGGCTCACCTTCTTGGCCTTCTCGCGGGCTATCTTGGAGAGTCCCGACATGGCCTTGCGCTCCTTCTCGCTGCGGGCCACCTTGCGGAGCATCTCCTCGGCCACATCGGTGTGGCGGTGGAGATAGTCGTCGAGTTCCTTCTTTATGAAATCGCCTACGAATTTATTGACGGTGGTTGGATCGTCGGGAGCGATGGTCTTGCTGCCGAGTTTGGTCTTGGTCTGCGACTCGAACACGGGTTCCTGGATGCGCACCGACACGGCGGCCACCATTCCCTGGCGTATGTCGGAGAATTCATAGTTCTTGCCTGAGAATTCCTTGATGGTGCGGCACACATGCTCGCGGAAGGCGGTGAGATGGGTGCCTCCCTGAGTGGTGTGCTGTCCGTTGACGAAAGAGAAGTATTCCTCGCCGCCCTGGTCGGTATGGGTGAGCACCACCTCGATATCCTCGCCGGTGAGATGGATGATGGGATAGAGGGGTTCGGGGCGCTGTTCGCGCTTCATGGCATCGCGGATGAGGTCGAGAAGACCACTGCGCGAGGAATATTTGCGGCCGTTGAGGAAGATCTGCAGCCCGATGTTGAGGTAGGTGTAATTGTTCACCATCATCTCCACTGTCTCCGGGCGGAAGGAATAGCCGGTGAAGAGTTCGGGGTCGGGGGTGAAGGTCACGATGGTGCCGTTGGGCTCCTTGGTGTCCTCGAGACCTGTTTCCTCCACGAGGTCGCCGCGGTCGAAGCGGACCGTGACCATCTTGCCGTCGCGCACGGAGGATACCGTGCAGGTGCGCGAGAGAGCGTTGACGGCTTTCAGACCGATACCGTTGAGGCCCACCGACTTCTGGAAATTCTCGGAGTCAAACTTGCCGCCGGTGTTGATGTCGGAGGCCACCTTGCGCACAGAACCGAGCGGAATACCGCGGCCATAGTCGCGCACGCGCACTTCGCCCTGGTCGGACACGTCGATGTCGATGCGCGAGCCGGCCTTCATGTTGAATTCATCAACAGAATTGTCAACCACCTCCTTGAGAAGGATATAGATACCGTCGTCGGCATAGGAGCCGTCGCCGAGTTTGCCGATATACATGCCCGGGCGGCGCCGGATATGCTCGTTCCATTTAAGGGTCTGGATGGCGGCGTCGGTATAGGTGCCTGCCGATGGCTGTGGTTGCTGCTGATTAATCTCTTCGCTCATTGTGCTCTCTCTCGCTCTAATATCTCGTAAATGGTCTGAACTGCAAAATTAACAAAAATTTCTGAAACTACTTGTATCTTGCCCAGCGGATGAGGTCCTTGATGTTGGGCTTTTTGCCATACATGAAGATGCCTACGCGATAAATCTTGGCGGCTACCCACACCATGAACACAAAAGACACATAAAGCACTGCCACCGACACCCAGATCTGCCAGGCCGGTATGCCGAAGGGTATGCGCATCAGCATCACCATCGGCGATGTGAGCGGTATCATCGAGCCCCACAGCGCCAGCTGTGAGTTCGGGTCATTGCCCGCAGCCATGCCCACAAGCAGTCCAATCACAATCGGGATTACTGCGAAGGAGGTCAACTGAGAAGCATCCTGCACATTGTCGACAGCCGAACCTATGGCGGCGAATATCGAAGCATAGAAGAGGAAACCGCCAATCAGGAACACAAGGATATAGCCGAAGAGCGAAAGGATGAATCCAACCGAACTATAGTGCTGCACTGCTGCCATCAACTCCGGATCGGCACCGGCCGCAGCAGCGTCGGTGGGCATCACGGCCGGCATCACAAAGAGCGACATGGCGCAAAGCAGCACGCCCCATATCACAATCTGCACCACAGCCACAAGCGCTATGCCGAATATCTTGCCCAACATCAGGTCCATCGGCCGGACGGACGACACCACCAGCTCCAGCACCCTGTTGGTCTTCTCCTCGATAATCGAGGTCATCACCATCTGACCGTACATTATCAGGAACATGTAGAGGATAAAGGTCATTATCAGGCCGATGAAGAACGAAACCATAGTGGAAGTGGCCTCCTCCTTGCCATCCTCGTCGATACGGACAGTCTTCAGGTCGACATCCACATTCGTATCCTTGATAATCTGCTCAAGATTCGCAATCTGATATACCTTCATGCGGATATCGCGCACGGAATTGGCAATCTGGTCGGCAATAAAGGCCTCTGTAACCTGCGAACCACCCTCATGCAAATAAAGCGTAGAACCGGAAGGATTTTCCACAATGTCGGCAGGAATGGCAAGCACGCCATAGTAAGCCTCATCGTTGAGCGCAGAGTCGAGCGGTTCGGTGATTGGCACGAAGGTGAGGTCATCGTTGGAGGAGCGGGCAAGGGTCATTGCCAGGCGTCCGCTGGCATCCGACACAGCCACAGTCTTCTTGTCGGGAGTGGAAAATTCCATGATAAGCGCCGGGAGCACCATCATGAGCAGCATCAGCACAGGCATCAGCAGCGTGGTGAAGATAAAACTCTTCTTCGCCACGCGCTCCATAAACTCGCGGCGTATGATTATGAATATATTGTTTCTCATCTGTTTAAGCGTTTATGAGTTTATGAGTTTATGAGTTGACGGCATCGGCCGGAATCGGAGGCAGACCGGCGGCCTCGGCGGCTGCGGCAGCGTTGGAGGCCCCCACAGTGCGGATAAAGATATCGTTCATGGAGGGAAGTGCGCGGTCGAGGCTTACAATCTCCACTGCGTCGTTGGCAAGCGCGATGGTCCGGCGCAGCGGCGCGTCAGGCTGAAGAAGAAGGGAAGCTGAAATGATATTTGTGTTGGGCTCCGTCTCAAATTTCGACTCCAGCACAAGATTGTCGAGCGCCGAGAGGAGGTTCTGCGGGTCGCCCTCGAAGGCGATGCGGTAGCGGCCACGGCCCATGCGCTCGCGGATCTCCTCCACATTGCCCGAGAGGATGTTGTGGCCGCGATTGATGAGCGTAATCTCGTCGCAGATGCGCTCCACGCTCTCCATATTGTGGGTGGAGAATATCACAGTGGCTCCCGCATCACGCAGATGAAGAATCTCATTTTTAAGCAGTTCGGCATTGATAGGGTCGAATCCGGAGAAGGGTTCGTCGAAAATCAGGAGCTTCGGGTTGTGGAGCACGGTGATGATAAACTGCACCTTTTGCGCCATACCCTTCGACAACTCCTCCACCTTCTTTCCCCACCAGTCGAGAATACCGAAACGTTCGAACCAATAATGCAATTTTTCGTTGGCCTCGCGGGTGGAGAGGCCCTTGAGACGGGCGAAGAAGAGCGCCTGCTCCCCTACTTTCATCTTCTTGTAGAGGCCGCGCTCCTCGGGAAGATAACCGATATTCACCACATCATCGGCCACAAGCGGATGACCCATGAACTGCACCGAACCGGTGTCGGGCGCCGTGATATGGTTGATGATGCGGATAAGCGTGGTCTTGCCCGCGCCATTGGGGCCAAGCAGACCATAGATCTTTCCCTCCGGAATCTCGAGGCTTACATTGTCCAGTGCCAGATGGCCGGAATATTGCTTCGAGACCTCTTTGATACTTAAAATACTCATCTATATTGACTTTAATCTGATTGCTGTTTTAATTATCTTGGCTATTAAGTATGACACCGAAATTATTTAATGTATTGATTAGTCAACGCATCTTTTGGCGTCTTTTCGGCGCTTTGTGCGACTCCGCTCAGTCACGATGCCCGCATCGCTCCTTCTCGGACTCACACAAATCACTCGAAAATACACTCAAAATATGCATTAACTAATTTGCGGGTCATACTTACTGCTATCTTAGCTATTTAAGTTAGTAGCTTTTCAGTCTGAAAAATTACAATTCTTTTATAATTTTTTGCAGGCCATAAAGCGGATGCGGTGGGATATGTCCTGGAACCGTTCAATATCCCGGAATCCCTCCTTGTCTAGAAGGGCCTCAAGGGAATCTGCAAACCGTGGATTGATTTCGAAATAAAGGAGGCCGCCCTGTTTCAGTCCGGTGCGGGCTGTCTCGGCGATGCGGCTGTAGAAAATAAGGGGTTGGGCGTCGGGCACGAAGAGTGCGCCGGCCGGTTCGTAGTCGAGCACATTCCGCTCCATGGCGCAGCGCTCCTCCTCGGCGACATAAGGGGGATTGCTCACAATGATATCTAAACTTTCCGGCGCCGGTTCATAGCGGAAGATATCGGCATGGATGAAGTCGATGCGGGCGTGCAGATTCTTCGCGTTCTCCTGCGCCACCTTTAGCGCGGCCTCGGAGATGTCGAGCGCAGACACCCTGGAGAAAGGGAGATTGCGAGAGAGGGCGATGGCGATTGCACCACTGCCAGTGCCGATGTCGAGCACGGAGAGGTCGACACGCTTGCCGTTCTGCTCCACGATAAGGTCCACGAGTTCCTCAGTCTCGGGCCGCGGGATGAGGGTGTCGGGGGTAACGTGCATGTCCATTCCATAGAAACGTGCCTCACCAAGGATATACTGCAGAGGTTCATGAAGCGAGAGGCGATGCTCTATCTCGGCGATTTTCTCGAGGATATAGGGTGAGAGGGGCTGGTCGGCATTTATCACCATATCTGTCACGTTCCAGCCCTTGAGATGGTGGAAAATGAGATTTGTCATGGCGCGGGCCTCCCCTTCGCCATACACAGGCGCAAGCCTCCGGCGCAAGGCCGCAGAAACCGCCGCTACGGTCACGTCGCGCCCGCGGCCCATTATTTTCCCATCCTGCATATTAGAATCCATAACCTTTATCTGACCTTTAAGTATGACGCCGAAATTATTTAATGTATTGATTAGTCAACCCATCTTTTGGCGTCTTTTCGGCGCTTTGTGCGACTCCGCTCAGTCACGATGCCCGCATCGCTCCTTCCCGGACTCTCACAAATCACTCGAAAATACGCTCAAAATATGCATTAACTAATTTGCGGGTCATACTTAAGAATGCAAAAATAATCAAAATAATCGGAAGCATCACGCCAAACTTCGGAAATATCGCGGATAATTATTATATTTGCGCGATGATACAAAAGAAACCCATAACCGCAGAAGCAGTTCTCAAACGCATGGCCACGCTGTGCGCCCGCTCGGAGCAGTGTAGCAACGACATACGCCAGAAACTTTACAAAGCCGGCCTCAACGAGCAGGATGTGGAGCAGGTGCTCAGCCAGTTGATTGAGAACAAATTCATCGACGATTCGCGCTATGCCGGTGCTTTTTCCCGCGACAAGGCCCGCTTCGCCGGCTGGGGTCATCTTAAGATCCGGGCAGCCCTCGCCGCCAAGAAAATTCCCCACGACCTCATCTGCAACGCCATCGACTCCATCTCTCCCGATGAATTCCTCGAAATCGCCATGAAGATCCTTGCCTCCAAATCGCTCAACGCCGACCTGGAGAAGACCGCCGACCGCGCCCGCATGATGCGCCATCTCTACGCTCGCGGTTTCGACGCCGGCATGGCCTCCATGGCAATCAACATGACCCGCGATATCCGCAGGCATCATAAGGAGTCATGAGCGCCATCGATTTCCTCTTTCCCCGCCACTGCCACATATGCGACGCTCCCCTTACTCAAGTGGAAAGCTATGTGTGCTCCACTTGCCTTGCCCGACTTCCCCGCACCAACTACCATCGCATGCCCATGAATTTCATGGAGCAACGCTTTCTCGGCCTCGTGCCTTTCCAACGCGCCGCAGGCCATTTCTTCTATTCTCGCGAGGGGGAACTCTCCACACTAATCCAGGATTTCAAATACCGCCATTTCGGAGGTCTCGCCCGCCGCATGGGTCGCCTTATGGGGGAGGAACTGATCATCACCGGCTTCCTTTCCGACATCGACCTCATCGTGCCCGTGCCGATGCACTGGCTCAAGAAGGGGAAACGCGGCTACAACCAGACTGAAAAGATAGCCCGCGGCCTCAGCGAAGCCACAGGCATAAATATGAGTCTTGAACTTAAGGCTGTGAGGGGGCATCGCACTCAGACATCTCTGAGCCGTGAGCAACGTCTTGCCAACACTGCCGGCATCTTCCTTGCGCCTCATCCGGAAAGACTCCACGGTCGCCACATCCTTCTTCTCGACGATGTGTGCACCACCGGCGCAACACTCTCCGAAGCTGCACGCGCACTGCTAAATGCCGTCCCCGATTGCCGTGTCAGTTTTCTGACCCTCGGCGTCACCTTTTGAAGCAGTTTTCCGCCGCCCGATATTCTGCATCACTTTCCAGAATACAGGCACACAAGTGGTGCCGATTAAGGCATTCATCAGCATACCGAACACTACGGCCGTGCCGAGATTGATACGGCTGTTGGCGCCGGCGTCGGTGGCGAAGAGCATCGGGAGCACGCCGAAGATAAAGGCCAACGCAGTCATCATGATGGGGCGGAAACGAATCACGCCCGCATCGCTGGCCGCCTTGGTGACGTCTACCCCCGCCTTGCAGGAATGGTTATCATCGGGATTATCACGGCCCGCCAGTCCTGCAGGAAGATAAGAATCACTATCATCACGATAAGGATGGTGAGCAGGAAGGTGGTCATCACGTCGTGAAGGGATTCCTCCACATAGTCGGTGGTGACCGCAGAGACATCTATCGGAGGAACGGAAGGGACGGCACTTTGCTTTTTCCCGCAAAATTCAAAATTCAAAATTCGAATCACCATCCTCCCCCCAGCGCAGTATAGAGCGTCACCATACCGTTGAGCACATTTCCGCGTGCGGCCACAACCTCCTTGAGTCCATCGAGTTTCTGAATTTGGGCATCGGCCACGTCGCTGAAATCCACAAGACCTTCGCGGTAACGCTGGATATTGAGCCGGAGCGATGAGGCATATTCATTATTGAGGTCCACATACATGTGCTCCTCCTCGGCAGCCGCCGAAAGCGACGACAGCGCATTCTGCACCTCCTGCACAGCCGTCATCACGGCCATGTTATAGGCATCGTATGATTCCATCATCTGCGCCTTGGCCTCGGCGATGCGGGCACTACGCCCCATGCCATCGAATATGGTCCAGGAGAGTGTGGGCGTAATCTGCCAGGTAAAAGAGTCTTTGGTGAAGAGGTTTTTGGCCTCATAAGCCGAAGTTCCCACCGAACCGGCAAGCGAGAGCATCGGGAGGAAGTCAGCCTTTGCCACACCCACCTGCGCGGCGCACCGGGCAAGTTGCTGCTCGGCCTGCACCACATCGGGACGGCGACGAAGCAGGTCGGCCGGTATGCCGGTAGCCACAATCGCACCCGGTGGCAACTGAGCCGGAGCCGAGAGAGCGGCGAGGCGCTCGGGATATTCGCCCACAAGAATGGCGATGGCATTGATGTCGGCGGCTATCTGGGCGCGGAGCGACGGGATTGTGGCGCGCGTCTGCTTGATCATGATGCGTGCCGTGACAACATCCAGTTCCGACACGAGCCCTGCTTCATAGCGGAGTTTCGCCATATTCAGAAGGGAGTCCTGCTCGAAGGCGGTTCCCTCTGTGAGTAACAGTTGCTGTTGAGCCACCCGGAGGTCGACATATGTGCTGGCAAGGTCGGAGCAGAGCGACACGAGCACCGCGTCATAATCGGCAAGTGAGGCTTTGTAGCCCGCCTTGTCTGCCTTCAACTGGCGGCGGATCCGTCCGAAGAGGTCGATTTCCCAGTTCATCCCTATGTCGCCATGCCAGTAGGAGTCGCGCTCCGTGTGCACGTGAACCACATCATTGAGTCCCGATGTCTGCACCTTATCCCATCCGGCCTGAATATTGAAGGAGGGATAATATCCGGCCTTGGTCTGGCGGATGGCCTGACGGGCCTGCTCGATTCGCTGCGCGGCGGCAAGCACATTGAAGTTATTATCCACTGCCCGCTGCATCAGCGCCTGCAGGGTGGGATCGGAAAAACGGTTCCACCAGCCGTCGGACGTGGGCGTGGTCTGGGTGTACTGCGGCTCCAGAGTCCATGTGGCGGGCATTGAGTCGCGCAATTGCCCGGAGGCGTTGGTTGCGGCAGGCAACGGGTCAGAAGTCTGTGCGTTCAGGATGGCGGGCATGGCAACTACGGCCGCTACGAGGAGAGGCAATGTTTTTTTAATGGGCATTCTCAGTGGAATCATATGGGTTATGCGTCTTGAGAAGAGAAATTAATTTCCCTCGTCCTGGTTTTCGTTAGATCTTAGTTTATAGTTTTTATTCTGTTCGTTGCGGAAGCGTTCCTTATAGTAGAACGCGATGCAGAGCAGCGCAAGCACGCCACATACGCAGGCTATCGAGATGCAGACACCCACCGCATATTTCAACGCACCGAGTATGATGGAGAGCAGCAGACCGCCAACCAATATCACTATGAACCAAAGGATTATCTTCAGACGAATATCCGTGGGTTTCTTCTCTTTCTCATCCCTTACAGCGGGTGTGTCTTCGTTTCTTTCCATAACATCAAATTAAAAGATTCTGGGCAATTTCAACAGGGGCAATAGATATAGTTAATAAATATTCCCTATGATAAAAACGAAAATCGACCGCCGAGGGTTGAGAACTAAGTGATATTTGTTAAATTTGCGCCGCAAAACAGTCGCGGAGCGACTGCACTATAAGACCCCATCCCATAAAAAATGTTAATGCAGGGGCGACCGATTTTTGATGCAGCTCAGCAAGTTGAAGAGGGAGCGATGCGGGCATCGTGACCGATGAGACTTGGCTGAGATGCGCAAAAAGCGGTCGAACCTACCTGATTTTTATTGTGACAGAGGTCATTTGTTAAAACTTTTAATTTATGCCCCATCTTGAAATTACGCCTGTCTCGCAGCTGCACCTCATCTGCGACCCCTGCGTTAACATTTTCTGTGGGATGGGGTCTAAAAACACTCACACCATGAATCGAGAGTTCTGCGAAAGATTTTTTGTATCAGCCGGCGACACCGACGCCGAAGGAAGGATGTCCCTCCCCTTGCTCACATCGAAGATAATCGACGTGGCCACAGCGCATGCCAACAGCCTTGGAATCGGCAACCCCAGCATGGTCCATCTCCACAGGGGCTGGGTGCTCTCCCGCCTTGCCATTGAACTGAAGGAATATCCGCGTGTAAACGGTGAATACCAACTGACCACTTGGGTCGAGACCTGGAACCGGCGTTTCAGCGAACGTTGCTTCGAACTGAGCGACGCCGAAGGCCGCCCCATGGGCTATGCCCGCTCCATATGGATGGTACTCGACACAGAGACACACGAGAGCTGCGATCTTACCCATCTCTCCCTTCCGGAGGACATGGTGTCCGACCGCGACTGTCCCATCGCGCACCAGGGCCGTCACCGCACGATTGTGGAGCAGGATGCCGAAGAGGTGCCGAGAGGCGGATTGAAAGCCACAGCACCCGTGCAGGAATACCGCTTCCAATATTGCGACCTCGACTTCTATCGCCATGTCAACACGGTGCGCTATGTGCAGATGCTCCTCAACCGCTTCACTCTCGAGGAGTTCGACCGGATGGAGGTGGCCCGCATGGAACTAACCTTCATGCATGAATGTCATTACGGCCAGCGCATCCGCATCCTTAGAGCCGACGAAGAGGACCAGACCTCCTTTGCCCTCGTGAATCCCGAGACCAACGAAGCAGCCCTCTTCGCCTCGCTAAAATTTGTACCGATCACTTCTTCCGGAGTCCTTCCGGCTTGACGGCAGGACCAGTGGCTACGCGCTGATACACATGTTTCCCTTTCGCCGGGCTCTCAAGTGTGAGTGTATTTCCCTCGATTGTGGCTGTGTATCTCTCCACGGTAGTATCCTCGGCATCCTCGTCGGCAAGATACGTGAGTATAAGGGCGCCGGTGGTCTTGTTGTAATCATACGCACCTGAGATAATAGTGTGCGTAGGTTCGGCAAGCGTCGGATTCCAACTTTCCATCTCGAAGTCGCCCTCCTCGTCAAACACCAGTTTGGCGGCATATGCATTCTCCGAGCAGCGCCAAGCACCGATAATCGTCACCACTGCGGGCTTGTCGGGATCCCAGGGATTGTCGGGCTTCTGCGCGCCATCCTGTCCGGGAAGATTTGTTTCAGGTTCGTCGTCGCCGCAGGAGGCCATTGGCAGGCACACAAGCGCCGCCAATGCCATCACTCCGACTTTGAAAAATCTTTTTATATTCATATTCATTTATCTTTTTCATTTATCTTTTCTCTACTGATACGCGGTCGAGGAGGAAATGATTTGTGTGGATATTCATATTCTCATCCTCAGGCAGATAGATTACGCCAAGAGTGTGGCGTCCCTTCTCCAAGGGAAGAGCTACGTGGTTGCTCTCGCCCCAGTCGTTCCAGTTGCCTACGCCGCGATGCGGGAACACGAACGTTGCAGCCTTGTTGCCGTCGAGTGTAAGGGTGCGGATGCCTGCCTTGTTTTCCGTATTTACCGGGCCATTGCCATTGGCATAGCGGAAATAGATTGTATATACGCCGGTCTCTGGAATCTCAACTACCGTCTCGAGCGGTGCGGATGACTTGTCGAGTTCCACAAAGCCTTTTCCGGTGAAACCCTTCACGCCATCAGCCGGCAGATTGCAGGCTTCGGGCGAGAGAATTGCTGTGGCTTCATTGGCAAACTGATAATTCTCTACCGGACGGTTGCTGCGAGGTTCGGAGGCAAACGACTGCGTACCGTCGCCGGCCACGCCGATCACCTGCCATTCGCCGGGCGTGGTGGCTGCATAGGTGGTTTCGCGGGTCTCAGCCACCGGTTCGCCATCCTTGAGCACGATATATTTGGCGATATATTCAATAGGGTTCCACTGCAGCTCATTGTTGACAGGCACTCCTTCTCCATCGAGAGCGGGATTGTTGGCAAGCCAGGTGATGGGCATCAGAGGAGTCTTCAGATTCGGCACATTATTCACCTTCATGGCCGGAATAGGCTCGCAGTTCATCTTCACAAGGATATCCACATTCCCCTTGAGCATCTTGGCGGGAATCACCTTCCCCTTTTCGGGATAGAGGCTTTTGCCGTTCACAATCAATTCCTTCACACGGTCGCCATAGCCCTCCACCGTGATATTGAGGCGAGCGCCGCGATAGGGGAAATTGCTGAGAGTGCGTGTGCCGGCAAGTGCCTCGGGCACAAACGGCTGGATGCGAAGGCCATCCTTCTCGAAATGAACGCCGAAGAGCACCTGCTGCGTAAGCGCGATGTTGCCGGCAAGACACCAGAGCATATTCGAGGAGTTGAGTTCCGTGTATATGTCGCCGTTGTCGAGGTTGAAATTCTCCTTGTTGGTGCAGAAAAGTGCGGCGGGACGGAACACCGACCCGATTCCTTCGAGCACACCCTTCTCATTGCCGGCCTTGGCTTGTGCCAGAGTCCAGTAGGATCCGACCCAGGGCCAGAGGGCATTGTTGTGATAGTTCGGTATGTCGGGAATCTGCGGATAGAAGATTGCCGGCCCGAAGGGGGTGTGGGGATTGTTCTCGGAGATTGATTTATGACGCTCGGCGGGTGCTATATCATAGAGGATGGCAAGGGCTTCGCCAAGAGTTTCGGCACGCGGATTGAGAATCTTGTTGTCGCGGCCATAAGTATACATTCCGTAGTATCCCTTGTCGGGCATCCAGAAAGTCTTGTCGATGTTGGCAGCGAGGGCATCGGATTTTTCAAACCATTTCGCGGCCTCCTTCTTCTTGCCGAGCACCTCAGCCATCTCGCCCACAGCCTTGAGGGCGGCGGCATACATCACGTTGGTGCCCATAGCCTCGCTCTGGGAGATATCCACGGTCTGCATCCAGCGGGGATAACTCTGCTCGCGCCAGTCCATGAAGGAAGTCTCACCCTTCACGAGGCCGCGCGGGCTCATCACTGTTTTCTCATCCTTCTCCAGCGAACGGACTGCGATGGGATATACCTTTTTCACCCATTCCTTGTCGCCGGTGACCTTATAGATTTCGTAGGCGGCAAGCGCCCAAACCATGCGGTCGGTAGAGATGGGCCATGCGCCGCCCGAACCGGTGTCCTGGATAATCTGGCCGCTGGGGTTGACCTTCTTCATCAGTGAAACCATCGAGGCCTCAGGCTGAAGGGCAGCCATGGAGAGGATGATGGAGTAGCTCACGTCGCGTGTCCAGACTCCGCTCCATTCCTTGCCTGTGCGAAGGGTGGTGTCGGGTTCCACGGCATTGACCATCTCGTCGAGCGCCATATTGTAGATGGATTCATGCAAAGTGTTGGTCGATTTGAGTTTAGGATATGAGGAGAGGTCGTTCTTACGTGTCCATTTCTGCTCGATGGGCATGAAATAGCCGGGACGCCCCTTATAGGTGGAACGCAGTTCGTAGGGATTCACGGCCCATGCCTTGAACTCATTCTGGAAGATGGTATCGCCTGCCCAGCAGTAGGCATCCGTCTGCACAATCACGGGGTCGGAGGCAAATGCCATTGAGCCGGCTGCCATGCCCATGGTTAGCATAAAATAATTAAGGTAGCGCATACTTTGTCTTATTTTGGATGAACAAAAGAAGAGGACGGAAAAGAATACTAAGGACTCTTATCCGCCCACAAATTTACAAAATTTCTGTCAATCTAAGTATGACCCGTAATTAGTTAATGCATATTTTGAGTGTTTTTCCGAGTGATTTGTGCGAGTCCGAGAGGGAGCGATGCGGGCATCGTGACCGATGAGACTTGGCTGAGATGCGCAAAAAGCGGTCGCCCCTGCATTAACATTTTTTATGGGATGGGGTCTTATACCCTTAATCGTCATCATCATCGTGGTCGTGATGGTGACGACGGCTATGATGTTTGTAGTATTTCTTTTGTTCTTTCTTGAATTTCTTATAGCGTTTCTTACGCTCCTTCTTGACTTTCTTATAGTGCTTCTTGTGGTGTTTATACTCGGCAGGATGCACGTATCGGCAACTATGGCAGCGATGGTGTCGGCCGCAATATCCATAAGAGGAAATATCGTAAAGCCGGAAGCCGTCGCTGGTAAGCACGTAATGGACCTCGCCATTGGCATTCACACCAAGGAATCCATTTTCGCCCACCACATATATTTGCGGTGATTTTGCACCGGCAGAAGGAACTGTGATGGTTACAGATGCAACCATTAGGCAGATCAGCGTCGTGATGATGAAGTGTCTTTTCATGGCTCGTACAGTTGGTTTATTAAAATAACGCGACATTCGTCCCGGCGGTTCATTTGCGCGGTAACGACAGTCTCTCATTTCAAAAAAATTGCTTAATTTTGCATCATTTTAACGTGAAAGCAAATGGGAAGTAAGGTGTTGATTTACATTCTAAGGGCATTGCTGATAGCGCTTGCAATTGCAGGGGCTGGCGCGTTTATGGCTTTAAGGAAGCAAACTTTTGTGAGTCCGGAGATTGTGGTTACAATTTCGTTGGTTCTGTCATCGGCGCTGTCATGGCTGATTGCGCGAAAAGACAAGACCGTTGTTGCCATCAAGAATTTTCCATTGCGGCTTGCGGTCTGGACGATTCTGATTGCATCTATTTTTACAGGAATCTTTTATACAGTGAATTATTGCGGTGCGGATGAGGGAAACCAGGATATGGTGGCGGCGGTGGTGGAGCGCAAATATTATGAGACCCGCCAGCGCACACGGCGCGTGAGAAAAGGGCGCTACGTGGCGACCGGAGAAACCTACCGGGTGCATTATGCCGACATCCGCCTTGCCGATGGACATCTCATCACAGTGCCGCTCAGCGGAGATAAGGTCTGCAAGGTGAGAAACGGTCAAAAACTGGATGTGGCAGTGGCGTCCGGGGCCTTCGGTATCCCGGTGGCAATCAGCAGGAATATATTCGGGGAATAATTATATTCGGGATTTCAGCCAGCTGAGCATTGTGTCGTACATCAATTGGCGGATCTCCTTTTTAGAGAGAGCCAGGTCGTGGAGGCCTCCTTCTATTAGACCCCATCCCACAAAAAATGTTAACGCAGGGGCGGCGTATTTTCGAGGAATTT
>OGNF01000227.1_pt1 | contig 64454 bp, 76 predicted proteins | sample 1573321 | NCBI WGS metagenome assembly OGNF01 (sample SAMEA2581911, study PRJEB24529) | metagenome | biome: Human gut stool | place: China | collected 2011 | reverse complement strand
TTGTTTTCATATATTCACCTATACTTTCTTTAATATTTTGTCAAATAAATAAATAATTATACAAGTAAACAAAAAGAAATAAAATATTTAACTTTATTTCTTAATATCTTTAATAATAACACTAAGTAAATCATTCAAATAATAAACAAAATGTTTATCTAACTTAATAGTATCTAAATAAATATGAATCTGATTATTATTATAAGAAAATCTAAAATATTTAGATATCTCATATGCCGTAAAAAATAACTTTTCTCCGTCAATTTGTTTAGACAAATACTGTGGAAGAACTATCTCAACGTAATTCTTAGTCTGTTTAGTTTCTTTAATATTAAGAGACTTAGCCTGTTTCTCAAACCATTCCTCATGCATATAAATAATCATTTCATCAGTAACTTTACCAAATCTATCTTTAAGCACTGTACATAAATTATCAATATCTTCTTCAGAATTAATATTATTAATTAGTTTATGAACTTCAAGTTTAATTTCATCATCAGGAGCATATTCATTAGAAATATGCGTTTCAACTTCAATAAGAGGTTTAGAACTTTCATCTTTTTCTTCTTCTATCTTAATACCTTTAAGTTTATCAACTTCTTCTTTTAACATCTTCAAATACAAATCAATACCTATACTGTCAATAAAACCAGATTGTTCACTACCAAGTATGTCTCCAGCTCCTCTAATAGATAAATCTCTCATAGCTATCTTAAAACCACTACCAAGTTCAGTAAACTCTTTTATAGTATTAAGTCTTTTAACTGCCAAATCATTAAGTTCTTTTCTGCTATTATACATAAGGTAAGCATAACCAATTCTATCACTACGACCAATTCTACCCCTAATTTGATATAACTGTGATAAACCAAATCTATCAGCATCCAAAACAATCAAAGTATTAACATTAGGAATATCAATACCAGTTTCAATAATTGTCGTACAAAGTAATATATCAAACTTATGATTAGTAAAATCAATCATAATATTCTCAAGTTCAACCTTAGTCATTCTACCATGAGCATATCTAATATTAGCTTCTGGTACCAATTTATGTATCTCTTCAAGTTTATTATCTATTTTTTCAACACTATTATAAAGCATAAATACTTGACCATTTCTAGACAATTCCTTATAAATAGCATCTTTAATAATATTTACACTCTCAGGCATTACATAGGTTTGTATTGGTCTTCGTTTCTCCGGAGGAGTCTCAATAAGAGCAAGTCCTCTAATACCAGACATAGACATTTGAAGAGTCCTAGGAATAGGAGTAGCACTAAGAGTTAAAACATCAATACTACTCTTATATTTCTTAACTTTCTCTTTATGTACAACACCAAATCTCTGTTCTTCATCAATAATAAGTAATCCCAAGTCTTTAAAATCTACTTTATCATTTAGAAGTTTATGTGTACCAAATAAAATATCAATTTTACCTTCCTTTAAATTCTTAAAAATAACATTTTGCTCTTTAACAGAGGTAAATCTATTAAGTAATGCAATATTAATTGGAAAATCAGCAAATCTATCTAATGCAGAATTATATTGCTGACTAGAAAGAATAGTAGTAGGACATAAATAAGCAACTTGTTTACCATCATTAACAGCCTTAAATATTGCTCTAAAAGCAACCTCTGTTTTACCATATCCAACATCACCACATAAGAGCATATCCATAGGTTTATCCTTTTCCATTTCATGCTTAATAATACCTATAGCCCTTTCCTGATCAGCGGTAGCAGTATATTTAAATTTACTTTCAAATAATATTTGTTCTTCATCATCAGGACTAAAAGCAAAACCTTTAGAATTCTCTCTTTCAGCAGACACTCTAATCAAATCACCCGCAATATTCTCTAATTTACTTCTAACTCTAGCCTTCTTCTTATTCCAAGAATCAGTACCCAATTTATCAAGTCTTACAATAGCCCCTTCTCTACCAGTAAACTTAGTAATTTTATCAATTTTTTCTACAGGTAAATATAAAACATCACCATCAGCATATAAAAGTTTAATATAATCCTTTTTCAAACCATTCTTAGATAAAGTACATAATTCAACATATTGTCCAATACCATGATCAATATGAACAATATAATCACCCTTCTCTAAGTTATTAATATTACTAATCTTAGTACCAACTTTATACTTATTTTTAACTTTCTTCTTTTCTTCTATTTTACCAAATAAATCATTCGAAGAAATAACAACATAATTATCATATATAAATCCACTTATAATATATTTATTAATAATATTAATCTTATTTTTAATAATTTCATTTTCTCTAGTTAATACAACATCATCCATAATATCCAAATAAGTAATTACTCTCTTAGCAACATCTTTATTATCAATACACATAATAACAGTCTTACCACCACTAATATATTTAAAAAGACTTGTTTTAATCTTTTCAAAATCACCATGATAATTATCAATGTTATTAGATAAATAATTATTTTTAAACTTAATATTCAAATCAAGAATATTATCAAACTCTAACATATAAATAATATTATTATATTTAACTGAAGAAATATCAAACATATAATCAGTTTTAATAGAATCATTTATCTCATTATCATAATTAATAATACTCTCTCTAAGTAATCTATAAGCAGATATAATTTGGTTATAATCATAATATATAAGAGTACAGTTATATAAATAATTCCATATACCTTGAATATCTCTAGAATAATGTGGTAAATACTTTTGCTTACACATTTTACTGTCAACATCTAACTTATTATCAAGTAAAAATTCCGTAAAAGGATATATAGAAATAGTATTAATACTATCACTAGAAATTTGACTATCCAAATCAAAATATTTAATACTATCAATAGTATCTCCCCAAAACTCTATCCTAATAGGACTATCAGTTTCCATAGGAAATATATCAATTACATATCCTCTAATAGCCACCTCTCCAGTCTTAGTAACAAGTGGAACTCTATCATAACCTAAGTCAATTAAATTGTTAATTAACACTTCTCTATTTACATCTTCATTAACGTTTAAATTAATAATTTTTTTCTTATATAAAGACTTATTAGGAAGATATCTAAGTAGACCCATTAAATTAGTTACAACAATATACTTATCATTATTAACAAGTTTATTCAAAGTATTCAGTCTTTCAATCATAAGTTCTGGACTAATAATTGAAGCCTCACTTGTCATAAAATCATCCATAGGAAAAAATAGTACTCTATCTGTATAATTAGATAATCTATTATATAAATCATTAGCCTCATATAAAGAATTAGTAACAAGTAAAATATTATTATTATATTTATTAAAATAATCATAAACATAAACACTATTAAGTTCTTTATTTAAACCAGTAACTAATTGTTCATCCCTATTGTTAAGATCAAATAAATTATCAAAAAACTTCATATATTCTCACCTCCAATGCTAAAAGATACAAATATATTGTATCCTATTTTATATCTAATTATTTTTATTACTATAAATTTGTTTTAAAGTATTAACGTCTTTACTAATAAAGTTTTCCACTATATCAAGTACTTTGTTATAAGAGTCAGTTAAAACTTTCCAGTCATCACCTTTAAATTTACCAAGTACATAATCTTTAGTATCTATGTTTTTATTATGAGAAATACCAATTTTTAACCTTGTAAATTTCTGACTATTCAAATTATTAATAATACTTTTAATTCCATTATGGCCACCACTAGAACTGTCAAAAACAATTCTAATCTTACCAAGCTCCATATCTAAATCATCATGAATAACCAAAAGATCATTAACATCAATATCATAATAATTTATATATTTAATTACACTATCCCCTGACAAATTCATAAATGTTAGTGGTTTTACCAAAATAACTTTTTCACCAATCAAATTAAAACTAGCCTCAAGTGCATTAAATTTTTTATTTTCGCTAAATGTAATATTGTACTTATCTGCCAATAAATCAAGAACATTAAATCCAATATTATGTCTAGTTTTTTCGTATTCTCGTCCAGGATTACCTAATCCCACAATTAACTTCATTATTTATCCTCCCGATGATACTCTTTATAAATAACATTTTTAGCAAGTCCCCTATCTTTAGCAACTTTTTTAATTGAAGCCATTACATCAAATCCAGCACTAATATAGTTATTTACAGCGTTATGAACACTAATAGTATCATCTATTTTTCTTTCTTTCATACCATTAACAACAATAACAAATTCCCCTTTTTCAGGAACAAGATTAATTACATTACTAATTTTTCCACGATAAATAGTCTCAAACTTCTTAGTAATCTCCCTAGATATACTAATATCTCTATCACCAAATATATCTAGCATCATATTCAAAGTTTTTATAATCCTATGAGGCGCTTCATAAAAAATCATTGTTTCCACTTCATCAGATAAAAGTTCTAACTCTTTCTTTCTAATACTATCTTTGCTATCAAGAAATCCATAAAACAAAAATGGTTGTGGTGCAATACCAGAAGTAATAAGTGCTGGAACAAATGCAGTAGCTCCAGGAAGTGCAACAACATTGTAACCATTATCGCTAATATATTTTACTGTTTTATATCCAGGATCACTAATTATTGGAGTTCCTCTATCAGTAACCAAAGCAACACTATCGCCATTTTTAAGATAGTCAAGTACCTTCTCTTTGGCTGTATCTTCATTATGTTCATGAAGAGCAATCAACTTCTTATTAATACCATAATGAGTAAGTAAATTAAGAGTTACTCTTGTATCTTCTGAAAAAACAACACTAACTTCATTTAATATTTTAACACTCCTATAAGTCATATCCTCTAAATTTCCAATAGGAGTAGATATCAAATATAAAGTGGGACTATCATTATAACTATTTTGTATCATAAATTTCACTCTCCAAACATATCCTTTACTTCTTTAGAATAAACATCTTTTTTTACATAAACAAACAAAGGATTCATTATTTTAAGGCCACCTTTACCATTTAAAGTACCTTCAATTAAAACCAAATCACTATTTTTTGCATTATTAGGATAAACAAATCTAATCTTTTTAGGTTCAATATTATACTTTTTCATAAGAAACAAAATTTCCATTAATCTTTCCGTTCTATGAACCATAGCAAGTCTACCATTATTTTTTAAAAGATATTTACTAACTCTTAAAATATCCTCTAAAGTTAATAATTTTTCATGCCTTGCAGATGCTTTAATAATATTATTATTTTCAAATAAAGTATTATTAGTTTTAAAATAAGGAGGATTGCAAGTAACAACATCAAATGTATCAGGCTTAAAATAATCAGTAATGTTATTAACATCTTCATTAATCAAACTAATTTGCTGCGTCATTTTATTTTTTTTAATAGATAAATTAGCAAGATTGTATACCTCTTCTTGTATTTCAACCCCACATATATGAGCTTTAGTTCTATAAGTTAAAAGCATTGGTATTGGTGCATTACCAGTAGCCAAATCAATTATATTCTTATCACGCATATTAATAGTTACAAATTTTGCAAGTAAAAGACTATCAAGAGACATTTTAAAATATTCTGTATCTTGATAGATATAAGCATTACTATAGTTTAACAATTTATTTTTTAATTTCAATTATTTCATCATCGATAAGTACCTTGTATTTACCTAATAAAGGTTCAGATGAAATAACCTTTCCTTCCTTACCATTAATAAACGTTTTTTTACCAACATCTAAAACATCTTTTTTTAATTCAGTATATAGTTCATTTTCATAATTCAAGCAGCAAAGAAGTCTTCCACAAACACCATTAATTTTAGTAGGATTTAATGCAAGACCTTGATTTTTAGCCATACTAATAGATACAGCATCAAAACTAGTAAGAAAAGTACTACAACATAAATTTCTTCCACAAGGACCTATGCCTCCGATTTCCTTTGCCTTATCTCTAATTCCTATCTGTCTTAGTTCAATTCTAGTTTTAAGTCTAGATCCTAACTCCCTAGCTAAATTTCTAAAATCAATTCTTTCATCTGCTAAAAATCTAAATAACAGTTGACTTTTGTCAAAATTATAAGTTGCATCTATAATAACCATTTTTAAATTATTTTTTTCAGCAAGTTCACGGCATTTGTCAAGCGCCAATTTAGCTTCATTAATATTCTTTAAATGCTGCAAATAATCCTTTTTAGTAGCAATTCTAATAACTTTTTCATAATTACCATCTTCAACATCAAGAAAATCAAGAACTGTACCAAACTCCAAGCCTCTTTCTGTATTAACAATGACAGTTAAATTTTTTTTTAAATTAAAATTATTACAATCAAAATACAAAGTTTTACCAAAATCATTATTAAAATCTTTTTTACTTATAATATTCACCAAAAATGACTTATTGTCATTAAGATAAGAAACAATGGTTTTGTAATTAGCTATTAAAAGCCAGCTTTGTATCTCTTTATTCAAAAGTCCACCGCTGCTTATCCCTGTAATATCATAAATAAGTCGAAATAATGCTTTTTTATAAGCTGCTATCTCCTTCGCAGCTTTATACTCATCTTCTGAGCAAAAATATATATTTTTATTTTTTACAACAATTTTGTAAGAATCCGTTCTGTTAATCTCTTTACCACAATATCTACATTTGGGTTTTATAATTACCCCTCCTTTAAGGGCGGGGATTTGCCGCCCTTAATCACATATTTTATCATCATCAAAGAATATCCTTTATCTCAAGTAACTGTTCAATTGTAAGGTTATTGCTAAGCTTGCCATCTGCATTTTCTGTAAGATATTTCTTGACCCTAAGCTTAATGCCCTTATCCGCGTTCTTAAATGCAGCCCTGATCTCTTTCATAAGCTCATCCTTGTCAATAGTATCATCAGAAGTTTCTTCGATTACATCATCAATATCTTCTGCTTCTAAAGAAGTGTCAATTGATTTTTCAATACCTGTTCTAACAGTATCTTTAGTTATATCCAATCCATCTTCTGATGCTTGCTTTGTAAGGGCTTCTTCTACTGCCTTAATAAAATTTTCTGTACTGAACTCGACCTTTGGCGTGATATACTTAAAATGTGACTTAGTATCTATAGCCATATTGTCATCTCTAAATACGATAACTCTCTTCTCTTCTGTAAGATTACCTATCTTATCCATTTCCTTTGTAAATGCGTTCTTTTTTTCTTTAACATCTACAATAGTCTTTTCAAGATAGCAAGTAGCAACAAGATTTACTTTGTCTTTAAGCGTATTATAATACTGATTATCAAGATTACAAGTGATTTGTTCATAGCTTACACCGGAAAAAATATCTTCTGTTGTTTTAGTCTTTGTATGACCTATTTCTATAAACTTGTAACCTGCATCTTCTAGTTTGCCAAGATATGTAACGAGCAAATCTTTTACCCTTTTTTCTCCAGCCTGAAAACCTCCATACGCCTGTTTTATACTCTTTGCAAATTTTCTTTTAGCATCTTTATCTGTCGGCTCTATACTATCGTTCCATTCTTTTACAACATAAGCTTCTGCGATTCTAACAAACTCATCAGCTGAATCAATCGCAATGAATTTTGTATGCGGATATTCTGCTCTGTTAGTGGTCAGTTCTTTAACAAGTGAAACGAAATCTTTAAATGTTGATGCAACATCATAGAAAGCTCCATTTATGTGTTTTGGTGCAGGCTCACGACCACAGGTGATAATCATCGTTCCCTCATTGCTACCCGTAATATATTTACCAATTTCATAAGCAAGGGTGGTTTTACCTACTCCCGCAACACCATTGATAAAATAAGAGTAATCTTCAAATCTTGTGCTAAGCTGATTTATTTTTCCTACTTTTCTTGCCATATTTTGTGATCTCCTTATTATGTTTATATATCTATATCTTCATCAAAAATATTATCTTCATCATCTAAGTCATTGTTTATAACATCTTTATCATGTGGCTTGCCAAAATCTTTTTCAGCAAATATAGTATCTTGTGCGCCCTTAGAATAGCCCTTAACAAGCTTTTCAATTACAATATCAGTAACCCTATCTCCGTACACAGGTTTGCCCAGTTCTCTCTTAATATCTTCAAGAGTTGTCAATCCAAATTCAATGTTCTCACGCTGTTCATCTGTAAGCATATCCTCAGTAAGTTCGACTTCTTGCGCGCCATTAAGAAGTTTGCAAACAAGACCAACTTCACGATAATCACAATCACAAGTGTCGGGGAAATCAAGTATCTTCATAAAACCGCAAGCTTTCTTATAAGACTTATCATCGCCATTACCATCAATCGTAAGTCTTAGCGGGGAAAAGAATGGTGCATGGAACTTCTGTATATACTGCGATATATAAATATTAGCGTGTGCCTTCTTCGTTTCATCAAAATCACTCTTGTCTATACACTCTCTGCCGAATACCACACCAAAAGTGACATGAGAAATGATCTCAGCATCATCGGGCTGTCTATATATCTTGTGCACATTTAGATGACGATACCATTTATCATTCTTCGCATCATATTCCAAGTCATAATTACCGATAACCTTAAACTTCATCTTCTTAAATTCTTCATTGTTTACAAAGAGATGAAGGTAATCGACAAAATCATATTCTGAAATAAACTCATGACGTTTTGAATTGCTTTCTTCATACGCCTTTTCACACTCTTCGAGTGAATGAACTCCTAGCTCCTCCATTACATCATCAGTAACAGTGCCTTCCTTAAACTTATCAATGACAGTTTCAAGTTTCTTTCTTCTAAATGGTATCTCTGTGTCAACTATAAACTTCTTATATTCCGCGACATTGGCAATTACATCGGTCTTATGGCGATCATTAAAATTGATCTGGAGAGGTTCCCCCTTAACTCTTGTGCCGTCAGCGTTAATACTACCCTTACTATATGTATAAATTTTCATTTGATTTGGAGCTACGGTATTAAACAGCGCAGACGATTCTACCAAATGCCGATTATTACCACACACCATATTAAACTTAATTGATTTCTTACCCCAGTCACTATTAGGGAACTTTGCTGTTTCATAAGGGTGGAATTTCTCAGTTTCCTTACAAGGCACAATATTTCCAACAAACTCAAACGTGTTACTTACCATTTATCGTTATTTCCTTTCAAAATAATTATTTTTTCATTTTTCTATCGTTTCTTTTTCATCTGTTTATCACAATATCAGCAGAACATTCATGCAAACGTGTAATAAAATTACCATTTGCATGATGAAAAATCACACCACCTTATCATGCCTTCTTTCATTCATTATAATTACTGATATTCTTTCATGAACTCTTCCATAATTATATTAAGCGCTTTATCCACTATTTCTTCTGACAATCCAGTTGTACCACGCCAGATATTCCCTCTTACTTTACTATAATATAAAATCAATATCAGACCTACAGCTTCCCTAGCAGTATAAGTTTTAGGAACATCTACCTCTTCATTGAATACTCTTCCCATTGCACAACAAGCACCATAGAACGCATCGTATCTATCTTCCGGATGACATTTCGCCACACCAGTTTTAACGACCTTACCATATTCTTTTAGTTTTGCAACAGTAGTCTTGTCGTGAAACGTTACTGATATTTCCTTTTCGGGGAATATCTCTTTAGGATTGAGTTTTATAAGACCCTTTTCAAAGCGACTACCTATATTTAAATAACCATGTTCTCCGTTATGGTTATGACGGCGGTCAACAACTATAACATATTCTGGACGATGGTATAATCCTGAACCAGCGTTAGTTATCATGATTATATTCCCACGAAAACCTGCTGATTCACCCATACTATCAGTGACCATGTAAAGTTCGCCGACTTTATAATTTCGACTTGCCAAATAAACACATCCTTTCTCCATAATAAAACGTTTATTTTAACGCCATTTTTTTGGCACTTAATATAAGTAAATGTATATTAACAGTAACAATTATTACTGATTATTTTTGAGAACATCTTCGATGTTCAACGGTACTTTATCGCCCCAGCTAACGAGCGGCGAAATAGCGTCGAAAACTCCCGTTCTATGGTATTTCGATTTTAGTTTGAGGTAATCACCCTCCCCGACCCACGTTGCACACCCTTTTCTAGGACGTTCGGCGAACGCGTATACCGCGCCGTCGCTATCCTGCACGATGAACTTTAGCTCCAGCAGGTTGAATACTTTGAAGATCTCGACCTGTTTGTCGGTCAGCGTGATCTCGGGGTTTGCGTCAGACCATGCCTGCACACATCTGATGTGTTCGGGCGTAATCTCGTACAGTTCGCAGTGCAGCTCCGCAAGTGGACAGTCCGAGCACTTGTTGAACGTTCTGCATATGCGGACTGATTCATGCACATAGTCCAGCGTGTTGTTACAGTTATATTTTTTCATAGTTATTACCACCTTCCTCAACTCCCCATACCATGGGTTCTGAATTTACAGCACACAACGCCCACATTAGAGTACCTAGCACCGCTGCTAAGATTAGTATTGCTAAAAGCATAATACATTTCCTTTCTTTTTAGTCTATTTTTACCTCTCAATATGTAAAAATAACGCCGTTGTAAGTCCAAAAAATTTAATTTAAGACTTGACAAAGGCGCTATTTCATGCTATAATAAGTAAGATGAAATACACCTTTGGTGTATCATAAGTCACACGAGATACCCTTGACCGACCAAAGCTAGGGGTATCTCATTTTATTTACCGCAATTTACATCATTCCTTTTCGTAAATATGTATTAGCTGACGAGGAAGGACTCGAACCTTCAACGCCCAGAGTCAAAGTCTGGTGACTCTACCAATTGGTCTACTCGCCATTATAAGTTGTGCAAACTTTTTATAGAAAGGATCATACTAAAATGAATGAAAAAAGTTTGTGAAAAGATTGTGTTTACACAACTTTAAGTGCAACTTATGGGACTTGAACCCATGACATCCTGATTAAAAGTCAGGTGCTCTACCATCTGAGCTAAAGTTGCATATCTGCGGAAGCCACCATTCCTCCACAGACACATACATAATCATCAATATTGCATAAGGAATAACCTTACACAAAGTGCTGCTGGCGGGATTTGAACCCGCACGTCATTACTGACAACAGATTTTGAGTCTGCCGTGTCTGCCATTTCACCACAACAGCGTATGCTACTGATGGGAATCGAACTCACACTTCACGGATTTTAAAGCCGCTTTCTCTGCCAATTGGAATACAGTAGCTTGTGCTAATTCCTCAGAAAAAAACAATTTTGAAAAGAATTAGCAACATATATTGTTTAATGATAGGCAATGCGTGAACACTACCTAATCATTAACATTATAGAGTTTTCTTATATTGCAAATAGTCAATATACATAACTCGTTCTGAGCCAAATATGTTCGCTTCATTCATTACAACGCTCATTATAGATGGTATAGCCGATCTATTATTGACTTTTTCCCAAGTAGAAATACGTTGCATTGCTCCCGATTTCGTGATTATTTTACTCGAATATACATACTTTTTTGTCAGCCTATCTAAAAAATACGATGGACTATCAAACTTACAATTTTGCAAATCTATAATTGTTTTGTTTAAATCGGAATCAGTAAACTCATAATCTGGGACTATGCAATACACACTCAACTTATCCATAACTACAAAAGAATAATTTCTAATGTTTTTTTGCAATTCCCCATGTAATAAATCGCAAACATCGCTGTAATAGATTGACCTCAAAAAGAATTTTTTATCATTATCAGTTAAGATTTTATCGGCAATATCGTAATCTCGTCTTTTTAAATCAAATATATGTTTTTTAGGAACTCCTATCCAAAGCAAATACACATACATTTTTAACATTTGATATTGTTCTGATAGTATGTTGTCAGTTAGCCAAAGTTTATCATTCTCGATTTTTGCAAATTTACTTTGAATATCTTCAATAGTAACATATACCGGAATAAACTCAATCCCTAAACTGTCTATGTCTACATCCAAATGAACAGAATTTATAAATTTTCTCAACCTATTTTTTGCTGTTTCAAATGAAGATATAGTAACAAAATTCTGTAAAAATATAGTTATATTTACCTCCAACGGTTTTTTCTCATCATATTGGTTTGTAAAAGAACGAAGTGTTCCTTGTATTGTCTTTTTAGTTGTATCTATAACATTTAATGAATTTACATAATCTTTCACTTTTGACTCTAATTCTATTTTTGTGATATATTTTTCTGTTGACATAATACATACTCCTTCATTTTTGAGTTGTTGTTTATTGTATGTATTATATCACAAATTTTAGGTAAAGTCAAACAGAAATGAATTTTAGTTTTGACCAATAGAGGTAATCAGTGCTTGTGTGATTTTATCCATAGTAGCTTTAGAAAGACTGCCTATATATTTTAAAAGCCTATCTTTGCCAATAGTCTGTATCTGCTCACAAAGAACAGTGCTTGTCTTTTTAAGACCTTCTTCCTGCTTAACTTCCACATGAGTAGGTAATGCCTTTTTCTCCTGCGAAGTCAACGGAGATACTATAAGTGTAGGAGAATGTCTATTACCCAGATTATTCTGAATAACAAGAACGGGTCTTTCTCCTTCTTGTACTGAGCCACCAAATCCTTTCGGCAGCTTTGCGAAGAATAAATCTCCTCGTCTGATTTCCCGATAACACATCACATTTGGATTGCTTTGGTAATTGACTGATGAAATTGCTGAGTTCATAGACGCTCCTCCTTCCTTTTAGTATGTGTGTCTATGTGTCCCTTCGTTTTCTGATACAAGGTTTTGTACCTTGATTATATTATAATTCAAAAACCCCGTATTGTATACATATTTTCAGTAAATATTTCATGAACATTTTGTTAATCTCGATACTGTCTATATACATATACCTTGCCAATATCTACGCCCAGAAGTATCAAATGCTCGATAACCCCAATTATTTTTTTACTTTTCAGATCATTCAGCCACTTTTCACACACAGACTTTGCCCCTAGAGTAAGCGCATGGTTGCGTTCAGCTATCGGATGCTTACTCAAACACCTCTCACCATCTATTGCATATAAACCCATATAATACTTGTTTTCGCACGTATTATACATTATATAAGGCGCAGCAGAGTGTTCAGTATAATTGCGTAAGTTCCCCTTGCTTCTACCGCTATTCAGCAAATAGTTGTACATAATCTGAGCTTCCATGCGCTGGTTATCAGTAAACGTACCCATTTTATAAAGGTCAAATACTATTAGCATATTTCCACTGATTGGGTCGTAACTACTCAAATCTAAATTTGTATAATCGTAATTTACTACTTTTGCCAAAACGACAGGCTGCTTATAAGGACGATTACACCGTATACTTCCTTGCTTCATAGCTACGCTTATCGTAAAACAATCATACTGAAACACAAATTTTCGAGTACTAGAATAATCAATACTACGCAACGCAGGACTGCACCAATCTGTTCTGCCTTTTCTAGCCCTTGCAATGTTAATATCAGTAGCCGTATGTACTGCTATCTCACTGACAGCAATCTCATGTGTCGGGTCAAGCTCTATCAAAAGATCATTCTCTATCAACTCTTTGTGACGATTATGAGAATAGAACGTTTGATGTGGGTCTTTTCCAACACGCAAACTATTGCCGATGTACGTTTTAGGAACGATCTCATGAGAGAGAGCCGTTGTCACTACAAATATGTGATTATACCCATTGTCCATATTGATCTTAATTGTTCTTTCAATATCTTCTACTTTTTTAAGCATAAGCCCTCCTAACTTTTATGCGAACAAATGTTCTTTGTTTTCCTACTTCTATTATATCCGATTATTTCGGAATTGTCAATGCGTTTATGAAAATTTCGTGAATTTAACTGTGAATATCACTAAGTTTTTCCTTTAGACTTTAACTGTCCAAAAATTTGGACACGCCATTTATCTAACAGTTCATCATCTACCGACAAGAAATTATGTACCTCACCTACCCTTCTTCGATCTCGCTCTTGACACACTCTTTTGTACAAACTATACAAAGCCTGTTCATTCATAATTCTTCAACTACCTTTCTGTAATATTTTTCCAAAATATCTTTTCCAATATTCATCTGATTGACTACATTATATATGATTTCATCAACTGCCCCCACATAACGCTGGGTAATCTTCGCAGAAGAATGACCAAACGCTAACTGTGCCATCTGAAAAGCTTGTTCATCGGCTTCCAACATACCATTAGAAAGCATTTCGGCAGAGGTCGATTTGAACACCTCGCCAAAAGTCTTGCGCAAACTATGAGTATTCAGCTTTAGACCCTCGTCATTCTTTTCAACTCCGTTCATGAGCTTTATACCGAATGATCTAACTGTATCTTTAATGACATTTTCAAGTGCCGTATGAGTCAACGGTTTCTGAACATTTATTCCGTCAACAGTTTCGTAGACCTTATTATTACTCTCGGACGTGAACAAATAATCATACATACGTTTATCACGATTATTCATGAGGAAGAGCGTGACTGCTATTCGTACAGATTCATTGTTCACACACATTCTTGTCTGTTTAGTTTTCCTCGTGTCCTTTGTCTTTTCCTCTATAAGATAAAACTTGTCCTTAAAGGTGCAATTTTCAGTAAACAGATCTTGAACACGGATATTGACCATATCACCACAGCGCAGACCCCAATTAGCCTGACACGTTAAGTACATAACATCACGCCACTTGTTATTAGCACAGAGATCTCCCAACATGGCATTATAAATGTGTATCGGAAAACTATCCATGCCTATACGCTGTTGTTGGACTTTCCTTCTTTTCTCAATAAGTTCTCGTTCTTTATCAAACTGAGGTTTAAGCCATGACAAGGGCTGATTATATCCTCGTTCAGTTACGGTTATATTACTCTCATCATCTTTTTTCATAGCTGAGTTGATACTAATCAATGCTCTATCTTCCTTTCTTTACAAAAGTCATTTGTAAAATATGTTGATTTTATATCTAAACTATGTCCTTGTACACAAGTTTATCACATATTTTCTGGTTTGTGTTTGTTTATACCGTTATAACGGTACAGCAATTCTTAAAAATTGGTATTCTGCACAATCCAAATACCAATAACTTGTATAATTGTTATAACAAATGTGCTTGTACCAAGCCTTATGAAATTGCTCGTGACTACAAAATCATATTGTAACAGCACAAGCACATTTGTCATTTAATCACTCCTTTCTGTTAATAATATTATCTAAACCACACTTAAAAAAATTTGCTAGGATCACCAAAGTTGACACACGAATATCAATTTTATCGTGCTCAAAGCCATGCAGGGTAGATTTGCTTATCCCTGTCAGTGCAGATAATTCCCGCAAACTCAGACCTTTCCGCTGTCTTAGTTTCCACAAGTTATTTGTGTAGTTTATCTTTAAATATTCCATAACAACACCTCTGACAATAGTATCTGCAAATTTTATACTATTATAAAGGCGTTGTTCAAATCAGCAATATTTCTTTCTAAACTGCCAAACTATACCTCGCCTTACGTCTTTACCATTATCGGAAAACGCAAACTGTTCTCCATTTGCGTTGCACCAAATGACATGAGAGCCTTTTGCACGACGGTAATATGTAAAACCGTAATCGCGTAACATATTTTTAAACTTTACTATACTCATATTTATTCCTTTCTGTTATGAACTTGATTAGCTGGTTTGCAAGTTTTGATGAACTCACTTGCATTTATACCGTTATCCTCCAGCAGAGCAACGATACACTTTTGAACTTTATCCCATTCATCATTGCGAACGTACTGAATATATGGCTTTTTTCTATTTCCTCTTGCTTTAAGGTTTATGCTATAGCGATAGTTGAGCTGTTTGTACAGACAGCCCCAAGCCATAGAATAATCCATATGAAGAATCGAAGCCAGTTTTCTGATTACTGCTGAAAGCATTTTTCTATCAGACAGATCGAGAATTTCTGCGGTGAGCAGCTTCTTATCATTATTCAGCGTTGTATTCTCAGTTTCCAACTTCTGAATATGTCTTTTCTGAAAATTACTATATGCTTGTGTAGCTGCCGCCAACTCCATCATATCACCGCTTGCAAAAGCTTTACCGATATTGAGTTGTAAACGCTGTTCCTCATCTATATCCATAGTAATAAGTTCAGGCTTTTCCTCTGCGGTGTGTTCTATGATATTCAAAAGTTGTGTTCTGACTTCCTGCGCTATTTTACTGTCACGCAAAAGCATACCTATTCTAAGAATGGCGCGTTTCGAGAAACACTTGATACCACGATTCGGAATTTCAAGGCGAGTGTTATCGTCTATTTGAATAACTAAATGTGTTTTATTCTGAACTAATGGTACATTGTGTACCGTTAGTGAATCTTCATTGTGTTCTGTGTTCTGAACTAATTGGACGCTTTGTCCAGTTAGTGAAGTCATAGTTTTTCCTGCGCTTTGAACTAACTGAACATTTTGTTTAGTTAGTAACTTTTTAAAAATTTTCGGTGTATTTAATACAACGCCATCGTTATCAATCTCCACACGATTACGCTGATAGCACTTATTTATTGCGGTTATATCCACCTCATAATACTCAGCCACCTGTCTGATCGTCATGCACTCCATCTGAGGGATAAGCAACAGCTTCTTTACCTTATCAAGAACCTCGGTACGTTCTATACACTTTTCTCTAATGCTCTTATCATCAAGTATCAATTCTTCTTTTACATTTACCATATTCCCTTCCTCCATTACGCTACGTCAAGACTATCTTTCTTTAATAATTTGATTATTCCTGCTTGCCCCTTTGGCGTTACCATTGGTGTAAGAGAAAGCTTAACCTCACCATTCTGTATGTATGAGCTTTCCTTGATCTGAAACCACGGCTGAGTGTCAACATACCTCTGATAAGGCATATTCTTATGCCCGCCGATACAACCGAGGACTTTCTTATCTCTCAAAAAGCTGAATAGTCTTGTTCTGCCAATTTTGAAACCGTTTTTCGCAGCCAATTTCGCCATGTCGTTCATTGAAATACAATCTTCAGAAGTCTGTATTTGACTTGCAAAGTCTACAAGCGGTTTATCCTGCTCGATCTTATTATTAAGCTGTCGAATAGTCGAGAGGTTAAGCCTAAACAATTCTTTAGTCTGCGGGTCTGCATTGGCGAGGTAAGTGTCAATAAACATCTCGTCATTAGACACATAACCGCCTGTTTTACGGATAGTCGGTAGCACATTAGACGTTATCCAGCGTTTAAAAGCCTTTGCTTCGGGCTTCTTACTGGAGATGATAAGGCTGTATAGACCAGACTCGTTGATAATCCAACCTCCACGCTGACCTAAACTCGATAACGAATCGTTATTGAGTTTATCTTCCGTATCAACGTGATCTGCTAACGCCTTACTTGTGTTCTTATACCCAAGTATCGCAGCAACATCTTTCCCCACAAACCAAGGCTCACCATCATGACAAATTGTCCTAACCGTTCCGAAATTGTTGTTTGTGAATGTTTTGATTACATCGTTCATTTTGATTCCTCCATTTTAAATTATTGGTTCGATTACTTCTGATTTACATTTGCAAATGTATATAAAAAGACACCCTTATCAGAAAATAAAGCTTGACAAGAGTGTCTGTTTATGATATAATCATACTAGACACTACCTATTTATTATTCACAATTGTTGGTTCATTTCCTTCATTGTTAAGTTCGATTACTTCTGATTTACATGATAGGTATTCTGTCTGTCATAGACATAGGCTGTCCTCGACCAAAATTTCAGCCTATGTCTATTTATTTTTCCAGTCAAATCAAAACAATACACAATTCGTCACGGATAGCTCAAATCAGCAATACCGTTTTGGTGTTTTAATTCTTCTCTTCCCTTGACAAGTATTCGCTACAAGCCAATTTTATCAGTGCAGCTACACTGATACCTTTTATTTCAGCCATAGCTTGCAAGCGTTTATATAAATTGTCAGGAATATCAATACTTCGTTTCAAACAAACACCTCCTTTATGTAACCTATTATACACCTTTTAGGTTACATTGTCAATGCTTAATGTATAAAATATTGCACAAAATTTAGTATGAAGTCTTGTGTGAATCAACAAAATCTAATATGAATGTGGATAAACTTGACAAAATATGTTCAGATGTGGTATAATATTGGTAACAATATTTTATTAGGAGATACAAAAATGGATACCTTATTAGATGTTGGCGAATTTCAATTAGAGTTTAATAACATTCTACAAACTAATTTTCCAATAAATAAAATCAAACAATCATCTGGACTAATTAAACACATCAAATCTAAACACCCAAATTGTCTACAATATATTCCAAACATTTCAACAATTATTTCATCACCCGATTACATAGGGATGAACCCAAGCCACCCTGATAGCTTTGAGCTAATAAAAAATTTAGGGGATAATGTATTGCTCGCGATAAAATTAGATTCTTCTAACAACTATTATTTCGTCGCAAGTTTATATGAAATTACTAATCAAAAATTGAAACACAATCTATCAAACGGTAGATTTAAAGTTATTTAATACTTTGTTAACAAAAAATTCATTGACATATAGCTCATAATACAGTATAATTATAAAAAGAGATGAATATAATAACACTAGGTTATTTAAGGTAGAAAAGGCTCTCTACACACTCATACTGAGTACCTGAGATGATGGATACGCCGCCCATCTAAATAACCATTCAGTAAAGGCTGGGTAACACCAGCCTTTACTTTATTACAAATCATGAAGCCAATGCAAATATTAACTTTTTGTTAATTGTATCATAAAAGTCTTGACTTTTCCATATAATGAAGTTATTATTTGCTAATTTTCCTTAAACAAAACACAAACTAACTTAATAAGGACTTGCTTCGGCGAGTCCTTTTTTCTTTTATTTTTTCCTTATTCCCTTTTATTCGGAACAATTCTTGCCGGTACTTCATTGACTCCCAGTTCTAAAGCTGCTACATAGCGCGAATAACCGTTAATCAAAGTGTGATCCGAAAGGCAAGTAACAGGTTCATCAAACGCTCCATGTTCGGCATAATACTGTATTGCACGATCAACCTTGTACTGTGACGGTGGAGTGTTTTTAAATTCGGGAAGTATCGTTATATCAGCAGTATTAAGTGTAGTTTTTACTGCTCTTGATCTGCGCTTTAACATACGCTTACGAAATGTTTTTCTATCAACGTCCACAACGATAGATTTTACCATTATGTTTGAGTTAAGGCACTCTTCGGCTGTAATATCTTTACCATACTTTTCATATAGCAGAATAGCCTTCGCCACAACTACGCTCCAACCGCTTACAAGTTCATATCTTCCGTCATTAGCAGCTCGAACTATACAACAACTTTTATCACTCAGACGTTTGATGAACCTATCCATTGTTTTCTTATCATCAGGAGTTATTTTCTTTAACGCATTGCGATGCTCTTCTTCCGAGATTCTGATTTTGTACAACGGTATCTCAACCGCCTTGCTGTAATTCTCTGCGTAAAATCTTTTAGTATTTTCTGCTAAGATCTGTTTTACTGATTTCGACATAATAAAATCCTCCTTTTATACACAAAGCACAAACAGTGCTCCAATAGACAATGCCCCGACAGCTACAAGAATTGCACCGCAGCCGTATACAATATTCTGTATTACCTTGTTCTCCCTCTGATAACCATTCACACGTTCTCTGAGGGCTACCGTTTCCGATATGTATTCGTTATTCAGACTTGTTCTCTCCTCGTTTTGCCGCCGTCTACGTTCGTTTGAGCGTGTTTCATTGAGCATTTTTACAAATGCAAGTGGGTCATTCGTATTATTCATTTCATTCATATTTTATTCATTCCTTTCTGTGAAAATAAAAAGCACTAGGTTTGTATTCCTAGTGCTTTAATTTACAATAATTATTTTTTTTGCATTGTAATGAATCAATCACAAAGATGCTTTTCAGCTTGCAATACCACATCAAGGGTACTGCCCTACATTTATTCTTGTTCGGTTTTCCATTCTTCACAAAGCCTTTTTGCCGTTTCTGTAATATTGGCGTTGGTTATGATTTTGTAATAACTGTCAAATCCATCTATGTTCGGTATTACCCTACATATTGCGGGATCTCGATACATTATAAATGAATTATCGTCAGTAAATTCATCTGCCCACACTTCACCAGTATTTCGGTCTAACATTATATCAATGCGATCTCTTTGATGATATGCTGCTACTGCTTTCTCTACACCTGTTATCTCCATAAAAAATTCCTCCTTAAAATATCATACAATATGATTTACTTCCAAACTTCACCGAATTTTTCCTTATGAGCTTCTCTACGGCGTAGTTCCTCGTTATAGATCTCAGCATAACGATCATTATACTGTTTTGCACGTTCTGCTTGTTCTTTTAGAGTAAGACCAAATACCATAGGAAACTCTGCATCGGTTCTCCGCCGCGCTACAGAAGCAGCTAGATTGGGGTCATAATACTGTTGGGTCTGACGTTTACTTTCAGCACGGCGAGATCTGATATAGTCAGCAAGCATACAAAGTAAAAAATACACTCCCGCATCAAGTGCTAGTTCTATTAACAACATAGCTTATTCCTCCTCGTCTAAATCACATTCCATATAATACTCTTCCGAATCGAAAATACTGTCAACAATATCCTCATCTGGATATGCCCCCTTATAATATTCCTTTAATTCATCAAGTGTAGCTGTGAAATAATACCAATCGCTATGTCTTTTAATTTTACTTCCGTTGATTTTCTTTTCGTCAACAACAAATTCAGCAGGAAGAATTTCAATATTACGTTCCAGCGGTGCAGTTTTAATACCATCTCCATCATAGAGATTTTCTATGATTTCATTGCCGTCCTCGTCCAATTTCTCGCATTCAGCAACAAAATATACTTCACACGAATAGAATGTGTTGCCAGCAAAGCCTTTTGTTTTCTGTACGCTAGAATGGTACTGTTCTAATGTTTCCAGTGCTTCTTTTTCACTGTCAAATATCCGTTCTGGATGTCCTCTGCCCTCGTCCCCAGAAACAATATCGAACAATCTATCTGGCAAAGCTTTTAACTCCACGTACGACTTAAAAATTCCATATTTCATGGTATTATCCTCCTATATATTATAGTTATTATATCATATTTTCTATTGCTAGTCAAGCTCATTTTGTAAATTTTAACTAAAATCATGCACTTCTCAAAATCACTTGAAATGAAAGCCATCTCCCTATCTGCTCATCTGTATGTCCATTTGCGCGAAATGCTGCTATCTTCTGTTGTATGTAGCTATCCCGTTCCAACTGTCTGATCTTCTCTGCAAGACGTGAATCGGGGTGTGATATGGGTGTATTTTTTATATTTTGCATTATTTTTCCTCCTTAATATTTCTACGGCAAAATCCGTTGCTCTGCCGTAGTCGCCATATATTTTTAATTGCTATTATTTGTGCCTATTGTTAATAGTCTCTTGCTTCTCGTTCAGTGCAGAAGAAATGGAATCCTGTTGAACACTCCTTGAAGCTCATATCGAAATTATCAATTTCAACTTCGTCACCAATGAAATAGCACGTTTCACCATCATACTGGGATATACCTATTTTTTCACCACCTAAATCTCCAAATATATCAACAATTTTAGCTTTGCTTGCACGACACTTACACCCTTCCTGTCCTCGAACATAGGCATTATTAGGTATTTCAGCCACAACGATTACATCATTCCAACATTTCTTATAAACTCGAGTAGGCGGATTAAATGTACGTTTAACCAACACTTCACGTCCATTGCACGCATTCAAAGCTGCTTGACGTACACCCCAGTCACTGTCATGCAGCCATTTCTCGATGATCTCGATAGGCACTTCACGTCCATTGCACGCATTCATAGCTGCTTGACGTACACCCCAGTCACTGTCATGCAGCCATTTCTCGATGATCTCCAGTTTAACACTATTTCTTAATACCTTGCATTTCATAATTATTTCTCCTTTTATATGTTTATAGTTAATGTATTTTCCGCTTAACTTCCTTTATAAAAGTATGGTTTTATTTTGATACATATTCACTACAAATTTTCAATAAAATCGTTAATATCCTTAAATCTTCTTACAATAGGTATATATGGTATATTATCAGTATAGATACGTATCTCTCCTGTTAAAATATCTTGCTCGACACAAAAATCGCCAAGACTTTGTTCAGGATAATTCGGTTTATAAGCTATACAACGATATTTTAGCGTTTGATTAAAATACAAATCCTCAGATTTTATATTCTTATTAACGTTCTTTAATTTTGTTACAACACAATTTCTAAATTCTTTTGTGCTAATTGTATTTGCCATAACATTACACCTCCTCATTGTCTTTTATATTTTCAAGTTCATCAGCGACTTTTATCAAAAATTCCTTTATGTTATCAGCATCATCGACTAACACTCTTATACTGTTAGGCACTCCTCTTTTCCCTCTTAAATCAACCCACATTGCAGCGTGTTCATCAGCATCAAAAATCATCGCCATTTCTCTAAATGCTCTTATAAAGTCTTCAGAAGTGCCGTTGTAAAAAACAGTTTCAACAATATCTTCTCCAGCATCGGAATAAAATTCTACCTCGTGATAAAATTCATTATTATCGGCTTCATATTTCTCCGATAATTTAATCTCATTGTTTTCCAAAACCTTAGTAATTTTTTTGTTTAACATAATAAAACCTCCGTTAATATATTTTTCCATTGCTATACATATAAATGAATGGTACTCTTTGTAAGTATCTCCCTTGCTCCGAGTATATAAGAGGGGAGTTGTCCCCTCTGTTAATTAATCCTCATCGTCAAGATCATCATTAATAAGGTCATCTATTTCCAACTCATAACATAGGTCACTCAAAACCGCTTCTTGAGCGGCTACATAGCGATAGACTTCACGCTTTTTAGCGTTCTTCTTATCGTTGTTATATTCTTTGTCTGCCTGCTCAAGTGCTTTCGCTGTCTCGTTGTACATCTTTATTATAATTCCGATCATTTCCTCTTTTGTCATGGTTAATTCCTCCTTGATTATCTCTCGATTAGTCTGATTATATCATCGCCATATACAATAGCTTTGGCATACTTTTCGTTTTGTAACTGCTTAATAAACTCCGTGATAGGCATTGTATATCCTCTGTTGATTTTCCAGCTATACATACCTATGAGATCTTGTAAAAGGTCATACAAGGTATATCCCATAAAGGGGCATCCTTGCGGTGAATAACTCCGCAAGTCCCTTATAACATTATCGCTCATGCTTATGCGTGTTACTCCATTGAGTTTGTGCGTGATTGTATTCATAATTATTTACCTCCATCATTAATACACTAATATCTACATTTTATAATCTGAATCATTCCAGACCTAGCACATGAATTGGCTAATTCATCTTGCTCTTTAGCCTTATTAATATCGGCTTGAAATATCTCAGGATTTTTACTTGCATATTTTTCCACAAAATCATTTTTTCTGAGATTATAGAGAAAATAATAGTTCCCATCAACGACTACAAGCCTATTGTATAAGCTCATTAAATTGATATTTTTTTCCTTGAGTTTGCGTGAGATTTCAAACAATATTCTAGGTGCTAATGAGTTGTTTATAATGGTGCAGTTCCTTATAACTCCGATCGTTTTGCTATTATCGCCCTTTACTGTAATTGACGTTTTGCCGATTTTTATTTCCTCTCCGTTAATTTTTGTAATTTCCATAAATTTCAACCTCCGTATTTTAAAATAAATGTTTTATTCACTTTTTAAGCTTGTTATATGGCACTCTCAACGACTTCATGCAGTCATTCTGAGTATATAGGGCGGCTTGTATAACCGCCCCTCAGATCATAAGATTGTATAGCTTTTAAGCGTTATAATATTCTATCTGCTTATGCAATTCCTCTTGCATGATCTTTATTTGATTTTCCGTTAAATCATTGATACTCATATTTAAAGCCGCTAAAGCAGGCTCATAATCACAAGTGATACAAGCTTCATGATTCGCCAATTCAGTGTTTATCATTTCTCTAAATACTTCATCACTTGACTTGATTTTGTTAAATTCGGCTTGTAAATGCTCAAAGATTTTATTTGCACGTTTCACAATTTCATTATCCTTTACATAGCAGAAGCAAGTTGAACAAAAGTATTTATATATTTTACGCTTTTCCTCATATTCATTTTCCCACTGTTTGCCAATTCCAAAGCAAGATAAATAATCAAATTGCATTATCCAATAGTTATGTAAATAGTATGATTTTGCGGTGTAGTCGTCATATGACTTTACAACGTCCATCAACTCGGCTTCAGTAAAGAGCTTTTTGCTCAATTCCTTGCAATAGTGATCCTTTAAAGCTGATTTTCCTTGCTCCTTAACTAAATATTTGTGGTGTAGCTCGTATTCATTAGCATAGTAAATTTGCTTTTTGTTCTTGAAAACAAGTGCAGAATATCCGAAGTAACCGCCAAAATCAACAAAAAGTATATCATGATCCTTTATGTTGATATAATCAAGGGCTATTTCAGCAGCTTCATCAAATGCTAATGATTCTATATCATTGATTGCAAGGGCTTTTGCGTTTGTTATGTTCTCCATGGTTAATTCCTCCTCAAATATGTATCGTTTTGATTTACTATTCTTTATTTAATATTGTTCTTATCCATAAAATCAGTCACTTCTTTAATTTGCTGCTTTATATGGTTTACTTTTGCAGTATCTTCCTCAATCCATTGTTTGCTGTCCTCGTCTCCATAAAGTTCATAGCATTTTTTGCTATCTGCTAAATTCTTTTCAGCCTTTGCTAGAATTTCATTCCATTCGAATAAAGTTATTTCTCTTTTTGTACCTTTTAAAACTTGCATAATATTATACCTCCTAAAATATGTATAGTTAAAAAATGTTTATGGGCATGATATTCAGGTTCACGCGCCTAAATCTCATGATGTTAGCCGTGTTTTTTACACGGCTAATGTAAAAATTAGTCATCAATCTGCTTTTGTGATCTATCTCTGGCATAGATTATTAACATATAGTTAATATATTTCACATGATTGATATGAATATGTAGTACAGACAAATTTTTAATACAGCAGAATTTTTCAAACTGCTCACGATCGCGGTTTATGTTGTATATGCTCCAGTTTTTTCCTACTAGATACATAGTACTTTACGCGATCCCATATACTTACCGCTTACTTTTTTCGACTCTCACGGTTCAACGGAAGCTATTTTGTTGTCAAGGTGCGCAAAATCAGCGTGCAGGACTGAATAAATCTAAATTTTATCGGCGTTTTTAGTGCCTAGTTTATGCGATGTTTACCTCCATTTCTGATTTTTAGCTTTACGCCAATCCCCTCGCGGGGATTTCGTCTTAATTTTCAAAGACTCGTCAGGGCGTTTATTTATAATACTTTAATAAATTTTTCAAAAATCCTATTTTGAGCATTTGATGTGCAGATTCCAAACATTCAAATGATCCGGGGATGGGTTCATTTTCATGGTAGTTTTGTGTTGCTATATATTGCATTTTATCGTTTGTAGATATAGCTGACATCATTATTTCAATCGGACAGCCGATTATTTTTCGCTCCAGCGATTTGAACCGCTTGCAAAATGTATTTTTGTCAACCGATGCAGGCTGAGCCATGTATACGGGTTCGATATATTGATCGTAGTCTGTAGGTGTCATATAGCTCTCTTCATATTTCGTCCGTTCGATAAATTCTGAATACATCATAATTTTTTACCTCCATTTTTCGCCCAGCTTGACATCGCAAGCGGAATGTGTTATAATTGTGTGTGAGATCTGGAACACCGCCCACCCGCTGCACGATCTTGTCGGCTGCTGTTGTGGTTCTTTGTGGTTCTTATCTCTTTTCTGTAATTATATTATAACACAATTGTGGCTACAAATCTTGTTTATTTTATGAACAATGTAGCTACATTTTATATTTTTTGTTGTGATTTTACACAAACATTAGTCCAGTTAGTTGTGAATTATATACAATTTTATTAAGGAGATTATTATTAAAATGGATACAAATAATGAACAAGTAATTAACACAAGGGTTGCTGACTGTAAAGAATTAACAAAAAGGTTTAGAGTGTCTGTGAATGAGTATAACATAATAAATGAATATATTTTAAATCATAAACATAATGTTAAAAACTTGTCAGATTTATGCAGAAAAGCAATTTTTGAGTATATGAAAAATCATTCATAAATGAAGCTAAAATAGTTGTGAGTTGTCACAAATAATAAAGCTATTTGAAAGAGGGTTTTGTGTATAATGCCGAAAAGTAATCAGACTGACAGAAACAAGAAATATAAAGAAAAATATGGCATTCGTCAAGTTAAAGTTGATTTGAAGCCTGACGAGATTGAAATGCTAGATACTGGAAAAGAAAAGTATGACTTGACAAGAAAAGATTTTATTGTAAAATGTTGTAAATATTGCATAGACAATGGTATAAAATTTGATGATTGATAAATAGATTGATCGCGTTGAGCCTAGCAGATACAACGGTGCAGACCCAGGGACCCGCCATAATGGACCCCAGGGCGATATATACCCGCCTGCATGGGTGGCACTGGTGCAGATGATAGCACTATATATTGTAGTTGTGTGCGTGATAGTAGTGTTATGGGTACTATATATAGTGTACTGTTATTAGCTAATATGAACGCGTATAATGCGCACATTATGAAATAGGGTAATTATACTATAATGCGCGTGTATGGGCGTTAGAGTGGCGTATATTAGCGGATAGGTGTATGTAGGGGTAAATGGTGTGGGGTAGGCTAGTAGTTATACCAGTGCCGGTGGTCGGGCTGATGGTGAAATAACTGTACATTTTTTCGTACAATTGAAAACGTAGGGGATTTGTTATGTGTACAAGAAAATGGACTGTTAATAATATTCTAATATTAGAATATCCAATATTTACCTATTAAATGTCGACACAATAGTACGATTTTTTGGACAGTTTGAACAGACAGCAGACCAGCCCCCACCGAATAGGCACACCGAATAGGGGTATATGCAAAAATTTGAAACCACCCGCACACCTGCATACATACCGCACCGGAGACCGTGAACAGCAGCAGACCCCACGCCCGATATACCGTTGAAACAGATCGCACCCGAACGTTGGCACTGTCAGCAGATACCGACTGCACGGACAACATACCCACCAATAGGCTCATACATCACGTGCTGTTGAACTTGCAAAAATGTACGTTTTACAAGTAGGGTCGGCGCAAACCCTTGCAAATGCTGCATTTATAGCACCTTTACCACCATAGGGGGATGGGTTTACATTTGACCGCTATGCCATTTTTTCAGCCGCCTACCTAGTTATCTTTATCTATCCACATGACTCTCACATAACCCTCCATACCCCTCTCGCCCCCTTACACACTCCCCTGCCCTCTCACAACTTCTCATAATTTTCTTCCTTCACCCTCTTCTTCACACTCTAAAAATATAAAAATATGAAACCTCTAATTTTCCCTATTTTTCCTCGTAATTTGCCCTCGGTAACTTTATTCTACCCCCTCAGAAACCCTTGATTTTCCTAGCTAAACTCGTATTTTCTCACCATTTGATTTTATCAAATATTTACAAACATTTACCGAAAACCACATCAAAATACCCATCTCCCTTATCAAACCCAATCCCACAAAATATCTCTTTTACCCTTGATTTTACTGCATTTTAAGGGTATTTTTTATATCCAATTTTATCTTCAAATTTTCCTTTCTACCGAAGCAACCAAAACTCACAAATTCACATTTATTTTTCAGCTTCAAAATTCTACTATTTTCAAGCCAAAATCCTATTCGTTCCATACCTCATTCACCCTTCACAAACCCTTGTATTTGCTACCTTTTGACGAACATCAAATCCTCTTTTCATCAACTTCAAATTACCCCAATTATACCTCTATTTATCGAAACACTTACCGAAGAACCATTTTATAATCACCCAAACACCATTATTCTAAAATTAACAAATATCAAATATAATATTTCCTAATTATCTATCTTGTTCTTATCATGTTCGTATCTTGTTCTAGCTGGAGCGAGAAGATCTGTTATGTACCTGTCGGCTCAACTTCATTATCATCTACTTCCACCCTTGTTCTTAGAAACACTTTTACTTACATTTTCAAAAGCAACCAATTATATTTATCTATTATTCAATTTAATATTTACCTTTGTAATGAGCTATCTGCATAAGACAGCTCATTTTTATTTTTATCTCCAATATCCAAAAATTTCTATTATCGTATTATAATATCATTTTTATGTGAACGTAGTGAACATAAAAATGATAACTTATCTAATGCGAGAGTGAAACGAACGCATTAGATAAGTAGCCGTGTGCTGCAAGCACAAATACTTACATCTATACCTATAACAAATATCAAATGTTTTTCTAATTACTCATATTCATATAAAGTTTACAATATTCCAGCTTGACAATACAAGGTTTCTGATTTATAATATACATAGAGCAAAAAACCTTGTATTGTGTATCAAGTATAACACGAATAATCAAGCTTGTCAACACACAAAATATTCCAATTTCAAAATCGAGGTGAAATTTCAGATGCCTATGTCCCCTATATCAGATACCAAATCTAGTTACAAACATATCTCAACTTCAATATCAAATATCTCCCAAACCAATTATAAACACACTTTTCGGGGACATCTTTTATTTATAAGACATCTTTTATTATATACATACCTATTTTGTAGGTCGGAGCGCCCTACATTTTTCATAAAATTCTCGAAAAGTGTAGGGCGGAGCGCCCTACAAAATTATTTTTTAAAAATATCGTTCTAAAATAAAAAGAGGATAAAATGCAGAATACTTTTGTAAAAATACCAATTAAATACATATTCAATAAAACTGATAAAAAAATAGAATTGCTATTATATAGGTGCTTAAAATTTCTTAACTATTCTAAATTAGACAGCACGCGTACAAGTATTGCAGAGCTAGTTACAATGTGCAAATGTTCACTCAAAGCCAAAAATACAGACAGAAATCCTATGGGGCAAATTAGAAGCTGTCTGCAAGACTTTTTGGATAAGGGTTATATTCAATGGGATAATTCTCAGCTTCCCGACTCAGCCAACACCTTATTAAAGGTGAACAAGTTTTTTGGGTTAGACTTTAAGCTGGATAGAGAAGTATTTGACCCATCGGATAAGTTCGTGATTCTTTATGATGGTGAGTGGGCTAAGATCATGTCAACCCCCACCAGAACGAGCTATGTTCACTTATTACGCACATTCCTGTACATAAAATATTGGCAGAGTGATGATGTAGTCACTAACACTTATCTCGGCTGCTATAAGACAGAACAAGCTATGGCTTCGGATTTAGGATTTACTATCACTCAGCTTAACAACTACCTTGCCATATTGATTGAGCAAGAATTACTCAGTAAACGTATCACTGGGTCTTATAAAACCTTGAATGAAATTCGTAATGCACCTAACATTTATACCCTTGTGTCAGATGAGAAACGCAACAGACGTGTGTCAGATACATTACAGCTACTCAAAACAACGTATGATGTAGGTGACGAGGGTTTCATGCCTATTGTGTATAAGGACAAATGTATTAGAAAGGACGGTCAAAATTACAATGAATAACAAAATTACAGTTTTTGCAAATGATTATTTCGGAACAATTAGAACGCTTGAAATTGACGGTGAACCGTGGTTTGTAGGAAAAGATGTGGCTGTGATATTGGGTTATGCAAAGCCTGAAAATGCTATTGCAGCACACGTTGACAGCGAGGATAAAACCACTACCCTAATTCAGGGCACTGGTTCAAACTACAAAAGCAAGACCACAATTATTAACGAGTCTGGTGTGTATAGTCTTGTCCTTGGCAGTAAGCTACCATCGGCTAAAAAGTTTAAGCGCTGGATAACATCAGAGGTTTTACCGTCAATTCGCAAAACAGGCGGATATAACACTGAGGAACTTGAAAATATTAAATCCGAGCTTTCCGAGATAAGGACAGAGCTTATAAAAGCGACAAAACCTAAAAAGACTTATAGTTTTTGGTTTTCTCGTATGCACCCTAAATATAAGCTGATAGAAGAAAGTTTAGGGATTACAAGAGGTGCATTGTACAGGGAAATCCTCAAAGAACTTACCAATAGATATGATTTGGATACGTTTCAGATCGAAAAGGATTATCTTTTTAAAAATGGTTTAGATAAGTGTTATCCGCTCGACCCATATCAGGAAGTGGCACAATATCGTCTTTTCATAGAGGAAATTATAGACAAGTATCTTTTAGATAATGATTTGGCGACCAAAGAAGAATTGGTTGCTCAAAGACAATTCAAGACTATATTCAATACTTCTAGTGTTAAGGGTGGTGAATTTCATGGCTGATTTAGAAGAATTCTCATTGCAAGAATTGTTCCCAGACGATTATACATACGAACCACAAAATAGACCTCTGGACAACAAGCAGGAACAAATCAGATTTCGTAATCTGTTTTGGAATATGATGTCAGAATTTGATGAAAGATACGCAGAAGATCATATGTAATTAACAAGAAAAGGAGGAATGAAGTATGAATAATTTAAAATTGGTAGAAACAGACGTATTCAATGAAATTGCAACTTGTGACTTTTGGGGTGATGCTAATAACGAGTATCTTGTTACGAGAGAGCAAATCGGCAGGGCTTTAGGATATAGTAATCCAACTAAAGCTATTGACAATATTCATAGAAAACATAAAGAGAGGTTAGACAAATTTTCAACCACCCTCACTTTGGGGGTGGTTGAAGGTGACAGGTATGTTGAGCGTGAAAGAATACTTTACAACCGCAAAGGCATTATGGAGATTTGCCGTTGGTCTAGGCAACCTCTCGCCGACAAATTTATGGATTGGTGTTGGGAAGTAATAGATAGGTTAATTTCTAATAGCACAAATGTTGTTACAATGTCAAGAGAAGAATATTCGACTATTGCGAATATCACAAAAGAGATTGTTCAATTTGCAGAGCAGGTGAAGTCGCTTTCTGAACTGTCTAAACAGGTTCAAGTGCTTTCGGCACAAAATGCTATTATTCAGGATAAGTTATCTCGTGTTTGGCAGAAAATCACGCTTATTGCACCACCGGTTAATCATTCACCTTGGAAAAATGAAATGGCTCAAAAAATAAGTTCCATTGCTACATTGCTCGGTTATACTAATAATGATGATAGAAAATCTATATATGCAGACATTTACTCGATCATGTACAATGATTATGGCGTAAATCTCAATAAGCAGAAAGAAGAATACCTGCTTCATCATACAGATTGTAAAAATATATCAGCCATAGATATTGTTGATAAAGATATAACGTTAAGAGAAATTTTTGATGAAGTTGTAGACAATTACATTCAAATCAAGTCAGGAATGGAGGTAGCTGCAAATGCCTAAATATCTTAGACCCGAAGAAATAGTTCACATTAAGGAAGAAAGACGTAAGACAGCTCCATCTAAAAACGAAGTGTATCGCGTATTGTCAATACTTAGACAATTCCAGATACATATACGCAAAGAAGATATACCAGAGTTTGACAATGTTCAGCAGTTGGACTTTTGGCGCAAGCAAATGATTAAGAAAAAATTAGCAACAGTATAAAATAAAAAGGAGAATAAAAATGGAAAGTAATGTAGCTATTAAGGTTTTTGAAAAGGAAGATTTCGGAAAGATAAGAACTGCGGATATTGACAATAAAATCTATTTTTGTGGTTCTGATGTTGCAAAGGCGTTGGGGTATAGTCAAGCCGCAAAGGCTGTTAGAGAACACTGCAAATCAGATGGGTGTCTGTTTCAGACAGTCATAGACAATTTGGGAAGAGAGCAAACGGTAAGGTTTATATCTGAGGGGAACGTTTACCGTTTGATAATGCACAGTAAGCTTCCGTCAGCAGAGCGTTTTGAGAGCTGGGTGTTCGATGAAGTGTTACCTACATTGCGTTCAGAGGGGGCATATGTTACGAAGGGTTCAAGCGTAGATACTGAGCTGATGGCTCTTCGTGATACAGTTAGCCAACTTCAAAATATTGTAATCTCACTAACAGCTCAGAAAGTTCCTAATGAGAAAGCACTTAACATTTGGAAAAAGCATATCGCAACGCCTTTGGTTACAAAGTTAGTAAATCTCGCTCTCGTAAAAGATGGCGAAACAATTGAATACTTCGATATGCTACACAAGGTGTACGATCAAATGTCAAAGAAGTTTGGATTTTGTACCGCTACGGCTATTGCAGAGTTTTCAGAGAAATATGATTGTGATTGCACAACTACTCAACCTAGTATTATAAATGCAATTACCGACAATCCCATTTATCAGACATGGTTTGTTCAGACTTGTAATCAGCTTATAGATGATTATACTATGAGCGAGTGCTTATCTGTAACAAGATCATTTACAACTGAGGACAAGTATAGCTATATTATTAGCACCCTCGCTAATGCAATTGGTGATAATACGGCAAGGCATATGCGTACCATGTCAATTGTGTATAATAGAATGAATAGTGATAAAGGTTGGTCTAATCAGCTTACAAGAAAAGGTGTCAAATCAAAGAAAGAAGTTATACTTATGGACAGAAAGCAGTTTACCAAATTCGTAAAAGCTGCGAACGAGGTTATGAAGGAGAATAAGGCATGAACGAAGAGCAGAACTTTTCTGTTGGTGATATTGTGTTTTACCCGAAGTCAATACATGAAATGACACGATATTAGAAAAATGCAAATAAAGAGTATGTTGCACAAGTTGATTGGGGAACATTTGACTACAAATGTAAGTATGGAATATCCCTAACTAGGTATTCAGTATGCAGACATACTACAATAGATGGAGTTCTAATTTTAGAATGGCATGAGAAAAATCAGCCAGAGCCATGGCACACTATCCCTAAAACAGAAAGGAAACGCCATATTACTTACGCAGAAGAAGAAATGTATCGCAGGTGTAGTCGAGATTTCAACGCTGAATATTTTGCGGGGTTAAATCTTTCATCGCCTGATTTCGCCCATAGAGCAAAAGAATTGATAGAAAATGGTGAGCTTGTATCTAAAGATAAAGAACAGTACCGCATTGATACTGAGTTTGATGGGCTTGCAAACGATAAATACAGGTTAGTTTGTAAATTCACTTCGAGTGCTTATGACTCAGTAACCATAAGAGTGTCGCCCGAACATTGCTTTCATACATACGAAGAAGCACTCACTCAAGCTAAAGTTATATGTGCAGCTCGAGAAGAAGTGGATCACCACTTAGCCGAGATGAATTTTTTAGAAGATGTAGATTGGCTTTGCTCCAAATTGCCAGAAAAGTATCAATCTTATAAAACGTTCTTCTTACAGCTTCCTCATAACTATGGGTACAGTTTTCGTTATTATAGGGGCGAGGTTCTGTATCGTGGTTCAAGAGATGAAGCGTGGACGATATTACTAAAAACGGAGGAATAAAAAATGTCAAAAATCAGAATTTCAGATAGTTACTATTTTACAGCAGACGACAATGAATATATTTTGTACGAATGTGGCAGGCGTGAAAAGATCGATCGTAAAACAAGAAAGGGTACAGGTGAGATAATTGATTATGAAACAGTGATTGGTTATTATACCACTTTAGAAAGTTTAGTCAGAGGTTGCAGGCAAGATGCAGTTAGGAAGAAGATAAGGGATAATCAGCTTACGAGTATTAACGAAATTGTTGATTATCTCAATGAAATAAATAAAAAGCTAAGCGAAATGCTGAATAAGTTGGATTGATACTCTTTTTAGCTAATTCTAACTGATTTTAGCGATGTTATACATAAATAGGTAAAATTACTCTATAAATGTTAATGTGGCTGAAATCAGTTCAGATTAGTTAAAAAGAGATAATATAAAAATAAAGGAGATAGTATTAAAGGAGTGTATAAATGCTTACAGCAGAAATAAATGGAAAATCAATCAATTGTTATGATGGCTCTTATAACAAAGATTTATTGAAAAAATGGGCTTCTAAAAATATTATAAAGTGTCCAGTTTGCCATAATGCTTATGAATATTGTCATGGTAGATTGGTATCCCCTTATTTCAGACATAAAGATAAAGATGACTGTAAGGTGAAATATTCAGAGCCGGAAACAGAAGAACACATTCAAGGTAAAATTGCATTATTCAATTGGATAAAATCACAAGATGGTGTAACAGATGCTGTAATGGAAGGTTGGCTGCCTGCTACAAAGCAAAGACCCGATGTTATGTTTTGTTATAATAATCAGCAGTATGTAATTGAGTTTCAATGCACACCTATTGCGAGTGAGCAAATAGAACGTCATGAATTGTATCAAGCTGCTGGTATTATTGATATTTGGATTGGTGGTAAAGAAAAATACACAACGGGAAGAACATATATTGAGAAAATAGCTTATGCAATGTTTAACTACAAAACCAAATGTATATCTACAAGGAATGATCTTTTAAACAAAAATTTATTGCCATATGACAACTTGCGTATTTTGGGTTTTAAAGATGTATCCTTAACTAATATAACATTTAATGGCAAGATGATTCTTGTGAATGATACTATGTCAGGGTATATTGATAAATCAATTAAAAAGCATAATAAAATGTTAGCTAATGTTGAAAAATTAACTCGCATTTCAGATTTAGTTAAGATTTGTAGAACTATTCCAGAGTGGTATAAACAAGTATGCCATGATTGTGAAATTAAAATTTTCTCAGGAAAATTATCTTCGCCATATTTGATAATGATGAATTTTTCAAGTGATATTACTGCTCCATTTACAATGTTTATTAAAGACAATAGTATTGATATTTGTGATATTGAATATTATAACCGTAAAGTAAAAAGGAGTTCTAATTATCGTTCCGTATATCAATGGGAAAGGGCGACTAGGTTTGTTAAAATTGATGAATTGCAATATTCTGATGATTTAAAATTAGTATCGCTTATCAAGTCATATTTTTCAAATAAATTACAGCAAGGTATAAAAAATAAATATCAGAACAGGAGAAAGTAAATGGCTAAACAGCAGATGTATCAACAGTATATTTTTAAATTGCAAAGTTCAAGAATTTTAAAAGCCCCTAATAAAAATTTAAAGATCACTATTCAAGAAGCTAGAGATAATAAGGAAATAATTTCTCTGGCTGATGGGCAGATACTTGAAATGATTGATGCAATTAACCATTTAGATCGTAAAATTGTTGCCCAGCAAATTAAAGAAAAAAGAAAAAATATAAAAATGGCGCGAAAAAAAACAAAATCTCGTGAAGTCACTGCCGAAATAAAAAAGAACTATCGGGAACTTGATGAGTTACAGTGCAAAATGGACTATGTTGCAATTATAATGACCAACAAGGAAGATATTTTTGAATTACAACATGGGTTTCAAATCAATGGTATAAGTTATCGTAGGCTAATAGGAACAACTAATGGAGTCAAAAAAAATACAGTTATTTATGCGGCTATTAAAAACAATCAACAAATTACACTTTGTGATGAATTAAACAGACGAATGAATAATGGTAGAGATATACATAAGGAGCTTGTTCCTGCAAAATTTGAAGCTTATAAATCTTTAACTTGTTCTGCTTCGACCCCAGTTCCTGCACCCAGTGATATTCTTGTAGTAGATGATTTAGTAGTAACTTGTAAAGAAAAGGTAATAGAATTATCTGACGAAAATGATGGCGAACCAATTCTTACAGAAAGTGATGAACAACAAACAATTGAAGTAATTGATAGTGATGGATATGGATTGATTTCTCCATCATTGTCACGCAAATGGGCAGACTCCCTTTTGTTGTTTCATTATTTGCCAAGTGGATACCGTATTCGTAACAGTTTTTGTAAAGGTATGGTATATACATTTGATTTTCAAGAGTTTGCTAAGGAATATGGTAATTTTAATGAAAATGGAGAATGTATTGTTTGGGACGTTTGGGGTAATCCGCATAATATAGAAAATGTGGAAATGATTTTAACGACATCAATGTTGAAGTTGTGGGATAGTTATGATAGTTTAACTTCGTACTTACACAACTGTAAAGAAAATGGATATTCGTTTAGGGTTGGTAAAGCTTGCCCTGAGAAACTTGAATCCGAGCGTAATATGAATTATCAATTTTTACAGAGTTATGACTTTACTGATGATGAAATTCAAGATTTGATAAAGCCTACTGTACAAGAGATTAAAGATGTTATTCATGGAGATATTGATAAAACGATACTCTTTTTAAATGGCGCGGTTTCAGATAGGGAATTTAATATAAATGAGATTGACAATGTGGTTAAAGCCGTAATGATTGAGCCTAGCATGGCGAATGATCCGTTTATAATTAACAGAATAAATTATATGATACGCAAAAAGATAATGCAAGCAAAAATTGGTGTCTTAAAAGTTCATGGGAATTATGCTGTTATATCCGGTGATCCATTTGCGTTGTGTCAAAAGATATTTGGTGTTAAGGTTAAAAATGATGAATATGGACTATTAAAAGCTGGAGAAATGTATTCTAAGTTTTGGTCGGATTATGGTTCAGATCAAATTGTTTGTTTTCGCGCACCTATGACGTGTCATAATAATATTAGAGTTATGAATGTGGTTGACAACGAAAAGATGTTAAAATGGTATAAATACATGACAACAGTTAATATTGTAAATTGTCATGATAGTATGGCAGCAGCGTTGAACGGATTTGATAAGGACGGCGACTCCCTTATAACCACAGACAATCCAATATTGCTCAGAAAGACAAAACCTACTAAAACTATAATATGCGCTCAGAAGAAAGCTACTAAAGAAATAATCAATGAGTCAAATTTAATGCAAGCTAATTACAATAGTTTTGGTGAAGAAATTGGAAAAATTACAAATAGGGTAACGTCTATGTATGATGTTCAAGCAAGATTTGACCAGAATAGCGAGGAGTATAAAATTTTAGAGTATCGTATTATGTGCGGGCAGCTCCTCCAGCAGAATTTTTATCTAAAAGTTCGCTTGTACGGTAACGTGCTTGAAAAATAATTCATTGAATTGCTGGAAAATCCTAAAGTCTAATATACTACAACGCAAGGTTGAAATACCTAAACGTGAAAGTGACGAAAGTAGAAAAAAATGTTAGAATGACACAAGGTTAAATCCTAAATGTTTTAAAATGGATAATCAGCAGCCAAGCTCCGAATAGGAGAAGGTTCAGAGACTAAGTGCTTTACAAGTGATTGGTAAAGCCAGTGGTGAACTCCCAAGCGGAAGAAGATATAGTCCGAACTCTATTGAAAGATAGAGGGTGTGTTACACACCAGCATTGAGTAGCGTCAATATTGTCTGTTATATATAAAGAAAAAACAAAGAATAAGGAGGTGTTTATTGTTGGATTTAACAGGGATGAAATTCGGGAGATTAACTGTTTTATCTTCTACACAATTTCAAGCAAGTAAAAAGAAAATGTGGAATTGTAAGTGTGAGTGTGGTAATTATGTCACTGTTAGAGGAACATCTTTAACAGGAGGCATAACAAAATCCTGTGGCTGTTTACAAAAAGAATTAGCCTCAAAAAAGCATAGTAAGCATAATGGCTATGGTACAAGACTTTACGCTATATGGGACAGTATGAGACAAAGATGTAATAACAAGAACTGTCGAGCTTATCATAATTATGGTGGCAGAGGAATTAAAATATGTGATGAATGGGATGACTTTGCTAATTTTAAAGAGTGGGCGATAATTTCAGGTTATGATAATACAGCAAAGAGAGGTACTTGTACATTAGATAGAATAAATGTAAATGGAAATTATTCCCCCGAAAATTGCAGATGGAATACGATAAAAGAGCAATCAAATAACAAAAGAAATACGATATATATGACAGTAAATGATGAAACACATTCATTGTCGGAATGGGCTTCGATAACAGGTATTAAGTATGATACCTTGTGGAAAAGGTATAAAAAATACGGATGGAGTCCTGAGCGAGTTGTTTCATAAATAAAATATAACAGACAAAAGCTAAACATAATTGGCCATTGATAAAGCAAAGGGTATTATTTCTAAACCAATGCCGGAAGAATGGTATAACAGATTTGCTTTAAACTCAGATAGCCACGATACTTCTGAAGATAAAGAAAGGAAAATGTTTAATAAAACCATTATAGCTAATAAGAAGCCTTATTTTATGTGTTATATTTATCCACAGGAAATGACGAAATATAAAAAATTTGTCGAAACAGAAGAAATGCGTTGTATTCATTTGTTTGGATTGACAATTGATGAACTAGAAAAACTTCAAAATAAAACCTTAGAACAAAGTAATTATTTAGATTGGTATTACAAAAAAATGCCTGTGAGTGTTAATAACTGCACGATGAATCGTATTTGTAAGGCAGTTGAAGATGAGTTTGAAAATTACAACTATAAAGTTAAAGCTTCTGCAAAATTTGATTATCATATAATGCAGCATAAGCAAAATGCAAAATATCCAAAATATACAGCGATAAATAAAATTTATCAAGAATATATAGATGAGAGTTCCTATTGCGCAATTATCGCAAAAAAACAACGCTATGATAAAGATCAGATAGATAATGATTATGCAATGATGATAAAAAAATATCAAGAAAAGTGCATAGAAACTTGTACTGATGAATTGGAACTTTGTGACATTCTTCTGGATTTATGTTATAAAAAAGAAAAGTCAAAAAGATTTGCATGGGATATTTGTGGTGATACAATAATTGAAAATCTTCTTAAACTAAACAATTGGGAAATAAATTATTATGTTTTAGATAATGATGGTGAAATTGAATATTGTGGAAAGAAATATAGAAAAGTAATCAGAAAGGTTGGTGTGTAAATGGATATATTCTTGAATGAAAAGGCGGAAGCTGAGAGGATAATAGCAAGACGAGATCTAGGTGTAAAGCCGTCACACTCATTATTCCTGCTGGCTAAATACTATCGTTTTGTCATGGGATATAAAAGATCAAAAATAATAAGCGAGTTAAAAGATTTTATTAAGTCAACAGGGATACATTATCGTGAAATGGATTGGGATAAGATCGTTGAAAAGCAGGTTGATCGGTCGCGCAATAAGCCATTAGTTGATATAGAGTATATCGGTGTTACTCAATCTGAATTGAACTGCATTGCTGAGCTTAAAAGTTTGCCATTGGAAAGAATCGCATTTACAGCTTTGTGTCTTGCTAAATACCATAATATCCTTAACGAGAAAAATAATGATTGGATTTCTACTAGTCCGAAAACGTTGTTTCGGTTGTCTGGAGTGAATAATAAGTCACGTTATGATAAAGCGATGATGATACATAAGCTGTATGTATTAGGAATGATACAGCCGTCACTTATAACAGGGAATCCCAATTTGAAAGTAAAGATTATTGATGATAGTTCTCCTATTATCTTAAAAATCGTTGACATGAGAGAATTAGGCAAAGAGTATATGCTGTATAAAGGTAAAAAATACGAACGTTGTAAAGATTGCGGCAGATTATTTTTAAAAAGAGCTAATAGTCAGCTTTATTGTAAGAATTGTCAAGGGTATCAAAAGCTTAATACTAAAACACTAACTTGTTGTGACTGCGGTAAAGAGTTTGTGGTAGATGCTAGAAACATGACAAAAGTGAGATGTAATGAGTGTCAAGAAATAAGAGATAAATTATTAACGCGCGAGAGAGTTAGAAAATGTAGAAGTAAATCCTAACAAACTGATATAAACGTATGTAACGCTTTGTTTTTTAAATAGAAAATAGCCTAAAAGCCGCGCAAACCCAGTAAAATCAAGGGTTTGTGCGGCTTAATTTTTTAGAGTGTGTGATTTCTTTATATGGATATGGATAATAAACTATACTTATCCATTATATATTATATCACAAATCAGTCTGAATGTAAATATACAGATTGAACAAAATTTAAATCGCAAAGGTGGTTATTTTACACATGATTATCGTCGCAAAGGACGAAGCTGAGTATCTACGAGAGAACATCAAGAATGTTCGTATCGTCAAAACTTGTCGTTGCAAGAACAAAGGGAACAGAGGTAAGCGTTATGCCGAAGAAACATCGGTGGTACTCGATCTGCTTGATAAGTACAGAGCAGAATAAATATCTTACAGCTTGACTGTAAGGGTAGGATTCCCCTACTAACTTTTTTGAAAAGGAATTTTTATTTATGGACGGAAACGAAATTATCATGCCTATTATTGGTGATTTGAAAGACAGCGGTTATCCTACGGCAGAAGAGTATGATTATTGGCAGTCTAGGAAGAACAGAACATTCTTTATTGATTACGAGATTGCTGATGATTATTCGCTTATAGAACTAAGTAAGGCAATTATTCAGATGAATATGGAAGAAAAATCTATTGAGAACCCAGAACCAATTTTCATCTATATTCATAGCTATGGTGGAGATATTTCACAAACACTGTTTTTCTGTGATCTGCTAATAACAAGTCACATACCGATAGTTACTATTGGCATGGGTGTATGTATGAGTGCAGGATTCCTCATTTTTCTTGCCGGAAAGCGTAGATACGCATTTCAGCATTGTCAAGCCCTCGTACATTCTGGTAGCGGAAGTATGAGTGGTACAGCGGAGCAAATCGAAGAAGCACAGAAGAATTATAAGAAGCAGCTTGAAGCCATGAAGTCTTATATTCTTGATAGAACCGAGATTGATGAAAAGATCTTCAACAAAAACAAGAATAAAGATTGGTATTTGACCTCAGAAGAACTTGAAAAATACAAAGTGGTCGATAGAATTATTACATCATTCGATGAAATCAAGTGAGGTATAGCATGGCTAAAAAGAGAACTACAAACGCTACAACTGTATACGATAACCCACCTGAAAAGATAGATGGTAAGCTTTTTCATGGTTTGGAACTTGACAAAGAACAAGAAGAGCTTGCCAACGCTATTTGGAATAAAGATAATGACATTATCTTTTGTAACTCGAAGAGCGGTAGCGGCAAGACAACAATTGCTGTTGGTGTAGCTGATATGCTTGTACAGTATAAAATGTTTTCAAAAATCATTTATATTGTTTCGCCGTGTGCAGAGGGTAGATTAGGTTTCTTGCCCGGAGATATAACTTCAAAGAGCGAGGTTTATTATGAACCGTTGTATAATGCTCTCCAGACGTTGGGTATAAATCCGTTTACGGCAGTATGTAATAACAGCCTTGTTTCTGAAAAGTACGAAGAAGGTTATATTAAACCTCTCACGGACGTGTATCTGAGAGGAGTAAACTTTAAAAATGCAGTAATTATACTTGATGAGTCGCAAAATGCGACTTTTGATAATCTTAAAAAGACTTTAACAAGAGTAGGCGAAAACTGCAAAACGATTTGTATTGGACATACAGGGCAGATAGACTTGCCAAATCATCAAGCAAGTGGTTTTGAGAGGTATCTAAATCATTTTGCAGGAAAAGAGCATTGCAAAATTTGCGAGTTACACACTAATCATAGAGGTTGGGTATCAACATGGGCAGATGAATTGGAGGAATAATATAAATGGCTAGTAAGATAACAAGAAAGAATACACTCTCAGTTCAGGGAATTGTGAACATAACAGACGGCAGAATAATTTTTGAAGTAGAAGATGCGGCTAGCGACTATGATCTAGCAGATCTCATGGCAGACTTCAGCGGTCAGGAAGTAAAGTTGTCAGTTAATCAGACTGACGATCTTGTATAAGGGAGGACACTTGTATTTCTACATATAAAAGATTTGAGGGTGAGTCAAATGATGAACTCATTTACAGAATATGTAAAGACAAAGAACAAATAGGCACTTGGAATGACGTTAAAGATATTCTGAATGAATTGCTTAATGCTGACTTTGGCGAGTCAACGTATCGTAAGAAATTTCAGTGCTTTGAAAAAATGTTTAATGCGAATCAGAAAACTTTTGCAGATAGTGAATGTACTCTTAATGAAATTCAAGAACAAATTCGCGAATTAAAGAAAGAAAGATATAAGCTCCAGACAGAAAAGCTGGAGAATAACAGATGGCTGAGAGAAAATGCAAGAGATGAACTTATTGCAGAAAAGATAGTCAATGCAATTTCTGATTTACAGCCTATTGATGTTCCAGAATATATAACTCTTAATGATAATGGCAAATCGGGCTTATTCGCATTTACTGATTGTCATTTTGGCGTTGAGTTTTGTATTAAGGATCTGTTTGGAAATGTGATAAATGAATATTCTCCAGAGATATTTGAACGCAGAATGTGGGAGATACTTGATAAACTGTTAGATGTAATTACTAAAGAAGAGTTACATGAGATCACCGTATGGGAGCTGGGTGACAGCATTGCCGGAATGTTAAGACTTAACTCACAGCTACAGAGTCTTAGATATGGTATTATTGATTCTGCACTTAAATATGCCGAGTTTATGGCTACATGGCTTACAGAACTTTCTCAGTTTGTAAGAGTTAATTTCCAAATGGTAATGGACAGTAATCATTCACAACTCAGGCTTCTCGGACAGCCTAAAAACAGTTTCCCAGATGAGAATATGGCTAAGGTAATTGTGGCGTTTCTCGAAGAAAGGCTTAAAGACAATCCTAACATTAAAATCACTAAAAATGCAACAGGTTTTTGCTTTACCAGTCTGCAAGGCTATAACATTCTCGGTTGTCATGGTGAGATAAAAGATCTTCAAAATTGTACAAGTTCTTTCTCTAAAGCATATGGAACAAATATAGATTATGTGCTTGCCGGTCATGTACATCATCAAACCTCAAAGGAAAATGGCAAACATTCAGAAGTGCTTACAGTTCGTTCAATTGTTGGCACTGATGATTATGCCATGTCATTACAGAAAACCGCCGACACTGGCGCAAGTTTCTTTGTGTTTGATAATGAATTTGGGAAAATCGCTAGTTATGATATAAAAGTAAAGTAGGTGAAAGTATAATTATGATGATAAAAAAGGATTATAAAGATTTTGATACTTTCATTCAGGATATTATTGACGTTTATCTTGAAAATGAGGGTTTCAGCGTTTTATGCGACTACGAGTTAGCTTGCGAGATTATTAAGAAGTTCCTATCATTTGACGATGATACTAGAGTTAATTTCATTTCACTTGATCCACCTGAGTGGGGCGAATATGGTGACGAGTTTGTTGTTTCAAATTTCAAAAATGAGTTATTCTGTGAAAGAGCAAGACGTGATGGCAAACCTATAATTATTGGTGACGATAACGTCGTTTTTGTTCAGCGAGATTTTGTCAAAGATGATTTTAGACAGAATGGATATGTTCCTAAAATTCATTTCGAGTTTTCTATTGATAATAAGTAAACGTCTATACCTTTGATTGTTTATGAATAAATTATGTCTGTTTTGCAGGATAGCAATAGTTATCCTGCATACTGTCGGATAGCTCAATCGGTAGAGCAACGCACTGTTAATGCGGAGGTTGTGGGTTCGAGTCCCACTCTGACAGCCAAAAATAATAAATTACAGGTGTATTGCGACAGAAAGGAGGTACAATATGGCTAAGAAAAGTAAAAGAATAGAGATGCACAACAAAGAAATTTTGTCAAAAGTCAATTCAGAAACATTAAGGCTTTGGAATAAATATAAGATTGATATGTCTTTGCGTGAGCTTTCAGAGAAAACTATTGCTGGCTACCAAAATGATCTTGAATCATGGTGGATTTACATATACAAAAATCAAGGAAATCAATGTGTGATTGATTTGACGGAAGATGATATAACAGAATTTTTATATTTTTGCAAGACTGAGGGTAATAATTCTAGGCGTATGCGCCGTAGAATGGCTTCTATTTCTGCATTTTACAAATTTCTCAGAAAGAAAAAGCTAATCTCTGAGAATCCTATGGAATTTATGGATAGACCTAAGAAAGATACAGATATAATTACTCAGACATTTCTTACGCTAGAACAAGTACAGCAAATGAGAAAAGTCTTGCAGGAATTTGTTGATAATGCTGATACGGCGTACAGAAAACACCGTGCATTGCAGTATCAATGTTATGCGCTGTTTTCTCTGTCTACTATGGCTAGGGTAAATGCAGTTGCAAATACGAGATGGGAACAGATCGACTTTGATGAGCGTGTAGTAAATGATGTTGTTGAGAAAGAGGGTTATATTGTAACTCTGTATTTTTCTGAGGAAGTAAAAAGTTTGTTACTCAATTTACAGAAGTATCGTGAGGACAACCATATCTCAGACAAAGGTTATGTTTTTATTGGCTATGCTGATGGTGAGTATGATAAGGTCACAAATGGCACACTCAATTCGTGGTGTCATAGCATTGGTGAGATGATTGGTGTGCCTACGTTACACGCACATGATTTTCGCCATAGTTCAGCGACATTGCTGAAACAACAAGGTATGGAATTAGAGGATATTTCAACACTCTTGAATCATTCTGGTACAGATGTGACTAAGAAATTCTACATACGAGAAGATAAGAAGAAAATTGCTGAAAATAAAGATAAATTTAGTTTTTGAGAGCCGCTGATTAAAACGGCTCTTTTATAATGCTCTGTTCTCAGCATGAGGAGATTAGAGCAACCATGAATAACAAAGAAAGGTGGTGGAGGTATGGCAAATTCAAAGAAACCTACAACCAAAAGAGTAACTAAGGCTTCTCAGGCTAGTAAGATAAAAACTATAACCTATAAAGAAGAAAAAGAGATGCTTTTAACAAAACCGTTTGTGTGTGTGACGTGTGGAAAAAGGTATTCTGTTCAGAAAGGTAATTTTGCTTTTAGTCAATCTCCATTATATGAGGGTAATAATCACTTCTTACCAACTTGCAATTCTTGTTTGGAAAGTTTGGTAGAGCAGTATACAGAGATATTAGGTAATGTAGACGATGCAATAAAGCGCATTTGTTTGCATTTCGATATGTACGTTAGTGAAAAGCAATTACAATCTAGCAAGCAAGCGGAACTTGGGCAGAGCAAGATAAAGGATTACATTAGACAATGTAATTTGCGACAGAACAAAGGCAAAACATATGATACTTATTTAAGTGAGCGCCCTAATAACGTTGTAACAACAATGGAAGATATTGAACGTATAAAGTCTGATAGCTGTGATAAAAATGCTACCAAATTGTCTAATGCTGCTGTTGACCGTTGGGGAATGGACTATTCACCTGTCGAATATAAAATGCTTGATTCTCATTATAAAATGCTTAAAGACAAAGCGGGAGATGATGACGTTAAAGACGCGCTTATTAAAGACTTGTGCGAACAGTATGTAATGAAATATCGTGCTAGAAAAGATAAAGATATTGATAGATATGAAAAATTATCTAAGCTTTATCAGCAAACATTGGCTAATGCAGATTTAAAGCCAAAAGATACTTCTAAAAATGCTGTTACCAATGACCCAGATGAAGTTTGGGGTGTGTTTAACAGTATTGTTGAAAATTATTCCCCCGCTGAATTTATAAAAGAAAAAGGACTTTCAATTTTTAAAGATATAAATGCACAGGACGAATATTATAGGCGATTTATTGTACGCCCTACAAATAATTTAATAAATAGCACGAATGAGATGGATTCCGAGTATGAAATAAAAGATGGTGACGGAGATGACGAATAAACAAATAATTGAGTGTTTAGATGATCGTCAGCTTAATGTGTGTAATCTTGTTCCGGAACAACATTGGTTGCACAATAAAGACCATTTGCTTAAATTCTATGAATGGAACACTTTCTTTAGACAAAACATGGATATGTATGCTACAATTTATTTTGGTTTTAAACTCTATCCATACCAAAATCTTGAACTATACGAAGCAAATACAAATTCAACAATTGTAATAATTGGTTCAAGAGCTACTGCAAAATCATATGTAGCTGCTATGACGGGTTGCTGCAAAGCATCGTTATATCCTAATAGCAAGGTTGTTCTCGTATCTGCGACCAAAGGTCAGTCAAAGCTTTTGGTAACTGAAAAGATACGAAATGAGTTAATGGCTCAATCGCCTATGCTACGGCAGGAAATTGAATTTATTAAAGATAATCAGAATGATACAATTGTTAAATTCAGAAATGGAAGCACAATAGTAATTGTTCCAGCATTAGACTCTGCGCGTGGACACCGTTCAACCTTTATAATTTATGAAGAGTTTCGTATGATTGACAAATTTATTGTTGATTCGGTTATATCTCCGTTCCAGATGATACGTCCTGCGCCGTATATCAAGCTTCCAGAATATGAGTATTTAGCTGAAGAGCCTACTGATATGTATATTAGTTCAGCGTGGTATGCTAATCATTGGATGCAAGGTCAGATAAACGATACCATCAAAGATATGCAAGAGGGTAGATCTGCGTGTTTGATTGGGCTAGATTATGCTATTCCTTTGTTACATAAAATCAAGACTCGCAATCAGATCATGAAGGACAAAAAAAAGTTTGACCCAATTACATTCAGAATTGAGTATTGCAACGAGATGATAAAGGAAAATACGTCAGCGTTTTTCACTTACAAGATGTTTACAGATAATCAGCGGTGTAAAAAGCCATTTTATCCTAGGACGGCTTTAGATGTGTTATCTAAAAAGCGTAATCCCTATGCTATTAAGAAGCAAAGTGGAGAAATACGAATTGTTAGTTGTGATATGGCATTTGCGGGCGGTAAGAAAAACGATAATTCAATATTTACTTGTATGCGTTTGATTCCAGATACGGTAAATTACTCGGTTGAAAGTGATGAGGGTTCAAGCAAAGAAATCAAACAAGGTTATCGTAAGGTGATTTCTTACATTGATTCTGTAAATGGCGGCGACATTACTAAGCAAGCTGTGAGAATAAAGCAGTTATTTGAAGATTTTGAAGCTGATTACTGTGTTCTTGATACACGAAACGGTGGTTTAGCTTGTTATGACTTACTGGCTAAAGTAATTTATGACGAGGAGCGCGATAAGGAATATCAACCGTGGGTTTGTATAAATGATGATAACATTGCTAATCGAATAAAGACAGTTGGCGCATTGCCTGTATTGTTTGCGATAAACGCTTCTCAGAAGCTTAATAGCGACATTGCTTTTGAAATGCGAACTGCATTAACAACAAGTACAATTGACTTTTTGATACCTTTTAATGAAGCGATTGAGAATATCCTGTCTAAAATACCAGAGTATGTAGGTGCTATTGAGGTAGACGATCAAATCTTTTATGAACGTCCATATTTGGAAACGCAAGAGATGATAAGTGAATGTGTTGCATTGACTTATGAACGTAAAGAACAAACTGGAATAGTTGTTGTTAGTGAGCAAGGTAATAACCGAAAAGATAGATATACAAGCGTGTCATATGGCGTACACTTTGCTAATCTGCTTGAACAAGATTTGTTATCCAACTCTTCTGAGTATGATTATGGTGTATTTATCAATTAGGAAAGGCGGTGAAATATGAACGAAAATGAAAATAAGTTAAATTTTAGACAAGATTCCAACGAAGAACCTTCGTATGAGTTTAACACAAATCTCGGCAATATTGTTTGGAATCATACTAGTTTTGACGATTTGTGTTGCATATTTAATGGATTTCAAATCGAAAGATTAAAGGAAATCTTAGTCAATCCTATGGCGTACAATAAAGAAATACGCACGTTGAGCAGACGTGTTTATAATCTCAATCCCATTGTATCTAATGCGATAGATTATATAGTTGCGTTACCCTGTTTGTCGCACATTCTAACTTCTAGTGGCAATAGCAAAAAGAAAATCAAAGAGAATAAACAAAAGGTCGAAAAAGTCCTGTCCGATATTCAAGATAAGAATATTGTGCGGGATTTTTTGTTTAGAGATTGTATTGACGGAGCTTGTTATTACTATTTTGATGTACCTTCCCAGTCTACAAATGATAATAAATATCTTTCCGGTTATGATGTTGAAACTCTGATGGAACTAAATAGTTTTGATATTTCAGCCGCTATGACTCCCCTTCCAGTTGATTATGTTAAGATAATCGCTTATAAAAACAATCGCCCTTTGATAGCTTTTAATCTTGAATATTTCGATCAGTTTGATAACAATGAAAAAATCAGAAAGTTAAAATGCTATCCAACGGAGATACGAGAAGCGCATGATAAGTGGAAGAAAGGTCAAATTGTTGGCAACTGGGTCGTTTTGGATAATACAAAGACAGTTGTACACAAAATAAAAAGCGATCGCCGTGAACCATACGGTAGACCAATTACGATAGCCGCGTTAATTGATATTTTTTATAAAGACTACTTGACGGGTGTAAAGCGTTCTGTATTAGGAGAGGTCAATAACAAGATTATTTATCAGACCTTACCGGAGGGCGAAAAAGGCAGATGTAGCTTAACTAAAACGCAGCAAGAAAATCAGCATAATACAGTTAAGAGTGCGGTTATGACGAAGAATAATCGCGGTGGTACTTCATTCTTTACTGTTGCGGCAGGTACTAAAATCAATACGGTCAATGCTAGTGTTGATATTCTAAACGAGGAAATCGAACCGAATTTAAATTCTGACATTGCACTCGGTCTTGGTGTAGCACTAGGTTTATTAGATGGTAAGAGTGGTAGCTACTCTTCTCAACAAATAAACCTAGAGTTGCTTTTTAGCAGGATATATCAATGGGTGACTGAGATTGCGGACGAGCTGTCATATGTAATAAATCAGAACATAATCAAAGACAAGAACAATGAGATAAAGATATACTATCTTCCTACATCATTGGTTAATCGCGATAAGTTTGTTGCTTTGAATAAAGAACTGTATATGAGCGGTTCGGGTAGTAAGGCTGCATGGATAACTTCGTGCGGTTGGGATTTAAATGCTTATCTGTCACTGATGGATATGGAAAAATCAGAGAAGTGGGACGAAAAATATACGCCCCATGCCACATCTTATAACTCTTCGGGGGATAAAGATAATTCTTCTGCTGAAGAAGATAAAGGTGGTAGACCTGTTGTAGATAATGCTACAAATGAAAGCACTATTGCTACACAGGACAATGACTCTAATAATCAGCCTAAACCTAGTACAGCTTGATTGGAAAGGTGGTGAAATAGGTGAAATTATTTGAGATAAATCAAAAGCAAGAAGAAAAGACAGGTTATAAGAGATTTAAGCTGGTTGTAGCCGAAGTGTATGATTCTAGCTGTATTGTTGATAAGGCTGGAACTCAGTATAACGATAATGGTATTACTTGGATTGACGAATATGTAGAAGCAGCAAAAGAAACATTAGTCGATTCAAGTGTTACAGTAGAGTTTGCAGATGACACTAAAACTGATATTTTAGGTCATGGTGAAATTGATGAATACAAAGACGGAGTTCCAATATTCAAAAACGCAACTATCATCGGGCATTTCGATAAGGCTTATCTTTCAGAAATAACAGAAAATGAAGATGGTATTGATATAACAAAGAAAGTTCTCATTGGTGAAGGAACACTTGATTATATGAGATATTCGGATTGTATTGATCTATTATCTGAGAAGCTGTCTAATGACGAAACAATTTATGGAAGTGTTGAACTTATACACACAAAAGAAAACAAAGGTATCGTTTATTTATATGGATATAAAGATAAAGGTAGAATACCTACGGAATTTGAGTTTTCGGGCTTTAGTATTCTTGGTGGCGGGGTAAAGCCCGCCGACTGTAAGTCTACACTTTTAGAATTGAATAAGAAAGACAAGGAGGACACAATGGACGAAAAAACACTTGGTATAATTACCGATTCTGTTAAGGCGTGTATTGCAGAGTGCAATAACAAGTCTGCGGAATATGAGGGTAAGATAGCAGAACTTAATGAGGTTGTTGAAACTAAGGTTACCGAAAATGCTGAACTCAATGACAAGATTGAGAAGCTGACTAAGGCTCTTGCTGATATGCGGGCTGAGAGAGATTCCTATTGGCAGCAGGTTGAGGTGATCGAAAAAGAGCTTGCTGAACTTAAAGTTGAGAAGCGACTTGCCGAGATGAACTCTGCTATTGCTGAGTTTACCGATGAACAGAAAGCGTTTGCCGAAGCTGAAATCAAGGCATTTGAAGCAGACCCTATTAAGTCTGAGATAAACTCTATTACTGCAAAGATTTATGAGGGAATTGGTAAGGCTGCTGTATCTGCTGCTAAGAAAGCAGACGAGAAGAAGATTGCAGAACTAAACTCTAAGAATACAAATATTGATATTTTCTCTGACCTTGACGTAAAGCACGACAAGGACGAGGACGAGTCGATTTTCTAAAAAAGAAAGGGGATTTTTAAATGATAAAGGTTTACGAAATTTCGCAGATTGAAAAGACTGGTATCGGTGATGGTACTGTAAAGGCTGCGGCTAGTGGCACTAAGAATTTTTATATGGGTACTGTAACTGACGGTGTAGTTGCTCCCGCGCCTGCGACAGGTCTAGGTATTAAGCTCATTGCTAATCATGGCAAGGGTGACGATGCTTATAAGGACTTTGTAACTCCCGCTGGCGAACTTGTAACTGCTTGGGATGTAACTGCATGGAAGGGTAAGTATCTACAGGTATCGCCTGATAGCATTACTTATGGTGCACCCGCCACTGATTATTCTCAGATTACAGAGGGTACTACGCTCATGAGCGCTGGTACTGACGGTAATCTTCACCCTCTGTCTGCTAACACTGGCATTTCTGATGGCGGTGTATACTTTAAGGTTATAAAGAAGATTAACTTTGACGGCAATGGTGTACTCGTTGAAGTTATTATAAAGTAATTTAAAAGAAAGGATGAATACATAATGAGCATGACTTTTGAACTTAATAACAAGAAGCGCGATGCTGATATTAACTTTGCAAATAAGGAAAATCTCAAGCCTAATTCGCCTATCGTTGAGATTTTCTCGGCTCTTACTGATGGTAAGGACACGTCTAAGTATGGTAAGAAAACTGACATGGTAGTAGATCATATTAAGCAGCTTGGTGAAGGTATTGCAAATGGCGATGCTAAGTGCATGGCAGAGCTGAATACTATTAGAAAGTATTCTGTAGAGCCTCTGCTTCAGGCTGAGATTCAGAACCTTGCTGTCTTTGGTGACTTCCAGTCGCTTGGTTTTGACGAGTCTATTGAGGTAGATTCTTGGAAGCTTGTAGGCGACAAGTCGCGTGAGCAGGCACTCAACGCTGATGTAATCTTCCCCACTATTAAGGGTGAGAAGTATTCGGTAGCGACTAAGACCATTTCTGGTGGTTGGGCTACTGATTACCGCAGACTCCAGCTTGGAGATATGTCTAAGGAGAACGAGGGCAAGAATCAGGTAAGAACTGATATTATCAACAAGATGAAGAAGGCTATTGTTACTAACGCTTATAATTCGGTTAAGAACGCAACACCTGTTAAATATTTCTTTGAAGGTGCAGGTCTTACCAAGGCAGGTGTTGACAAGGTTCTGAAAGATGTTAGACGACTTGGAACTGGTGCAAGCGTAATCGGTGATTATGCTCTTCTGGAAGAGTTTACGCCTTGGGCGGGATATAATTCTGAGTTTACATATAACACAAGCAGATATGCTTATACTCAGGGTATTTCAGCAGAAGATCTGAGAGATATTCGTCAGAAAGGTATTCTCGGTATGTACAATGGTAATATACTTGTTCAGATGACTAACCCTTATGACTTCTCGTCTTATAACGATGCTGGTACGAACTTCAACACTATGCTTGATGCTGGTCTGGCACTTGTAGTTCCGACTGGTGGTCAGTTTGGTTCGCCTATTAAGTCTTGGACTCGTGGTGGGCTTACCTCGTTCAGTGGCAATGATGTAACTACTGGTCATGTATTGACTAGATTTGATATAGAGTTTGCTACCGACCTTACTAAGGGTCGTGAATTTGAGATTGGTATTCTTTCTGATACTAATCTTTAATTTTATATAAGTATTTTATAGCTGCGGCTTACACCGCAGCTATTTATATTTATGCCAATTTAATTAAAATAATGAAAGGACATATGTGAAATATGGCAAGAACAGCAAATGGTTCAAAAAAAGAAGTTATAGAGGAAACTACGCCTCTTGAAGCAGTTGCGTATAATACCTTGATAGAGGAAACTGCACCTCTTAGCATGGAAGAGAAAATCACTCTTAAAAACCTTGCTAATTGGATGGTAGGTTTTCCAAAAATAGAGTCTATGGGTGAAGTAAATATAAATCCTCGTGGTTCTATTCGTGTTACCAGAGGAGAAGTAATCACTCAGTTTGAAAACGGAAATAAACTCCTTCGTGGCGATGGCGATGGTAGTCATGCAACTATTTTTATAGATGATAAGGCTACAAGAGATTATCTTGATATTGATACTGAAATTCTTGATAAGGCTAAAGTGAAGAAGATTTTTGAAATTAAAGGTCTTGATGATTTTAGGAATGAAATTCATAAAACTTTTAAGACAAAAACTGAGCAGATACTTCTTATTAACTCTATTCGTGAATGTGGCTTCAATGACTTTAACAAGATTCGAGAGTGTGAAGTTTATACCGGTATGACAGTTTAATGAGAGGGTGACAATATGGCAACCGTGTACAAAGACGTGTTAGACGTATTTGAGTCAACTTTTGAAGAAAAAGTCATTCTAAATGATGGTCTTGTTTTACAATGGTTTAAAATGGCTGTTGGAGAGTTTTCAACTCAAATCGAGCCGTTGTATTTTGACTATAACACAAAGGAGTTTACAGATATTAACGGTGAGCCTATTGTACTTAATCAAACGGTTACTAATATATTAGGTTTTACCATTAAAAGATATTACTGTGAACGTCAATACAACAAAATTATTAAACGAAGTAATATTGTTACAAAAGACTTAACAATAAATGATACCAGTGGTGCAAAAACACAAGCTAAGGTTGAGATAGATTATGTCAATGACAGAATAGTTGACTACTATGAGCAGCTAAAAGACACTGCATATAATTGATGAGGTGGCTAAATGAGTAAAGAATGGTACTTAATCGACCACCCTTATTATATGGAGGGTTCTGAAACAGAGGATTTCGCTTTTGATAGTGAATACTCTTTTGAAGATTTATTGGAATATGGCTTTCAAATTGATAATGTTCTTTTTTGCAGAGGTATTTTTGATGGTACTGATTTTGAGGAAGAAGTCCCGTCAAAAGCTATTATTCAAAATGAAACGCCAGATACGTTTTCTCAGGCATGGCAAAGACAGATTTTAACTAAAATAGGTAGTTTGGCTGATTACAAGTATATTAAATACAAAGGCAATATATGGCTGATACTTACAGAACCATCGGACAATTTAGTGTATGAAAAGGTAATTTTATATTGGTGTAATTATATTATCAAGTGGCAAGATGATAAGGGTATTATCCATTATAAGCCTTGTAATATCCAAAATGCTTCTCAGTATAATTCTGGTATTGATGAAACAAAGCAAATCAGAATTGGCTATGATCAGATAATGATGTATATTTCTCTTGATGAGGAAACGAAATACTTTCCTCGTGACAAGAGATTTTTTGTTGATTATAATACAAAAGAACCTACGCCGTTCAAGATAACTCGTCCAGATACAGTCAGCTATTCATTCGGCAAAGATAGGGCTATGCACATTGTTCTGACGGAAGATCAGTTTAACCCGCAAAGGGATAATATTGATTTGATGTTATGTGACTATTTTACGCCTGCTGAAACAAGTAAACCTGTTGGTATAACTTATGCTGGCAATGCTGAAATTCGTTGCGGCGGAACAGCAAAGACATTTACAGCAGATACCGAAAGCAAAGTTGAATGGTCGCTTAAAACGCTTGAAATACAAGATGGTTACATAACGCTAACCGCAGACAACAACAAAGTGAAATTGAAATGTGCTAATCAGAAGTCTTTGATTGGCAGTTCGTTCAAGCTTATTTGTAAGGTCGATGATAGTACGTCTGAATTACTCATTAAAATAGTAGGAGGTGTGTAATCTTTGCCTAATTCAAATTCAATACCAATTTGGAAAGATAAAGCTATATCTATGCTTTTGGAAAATGATGAAATAATGTCATTATTTGAAAAGTCAGAAGAACAATTGGAAGATATTGTTTATAGCAATATTTTCCCATATGGTTACATACCTAACACTCAGACAGAGGTTGAACTCTACATTACAATAGAGGTTTCAATCCCTAAAATGCTTTTCCGTCAAGTGTGGGAATATCCGTTTATGACCATCAAGCTGATTTGTCATCAAGACAAAATGAGATTGAATAAAGCTGGTGTGTCGGCAACAAGGATAGACTATTTGTCAACCCTGATTGACAGGTTGCTTAATGGTTCTGACGGTTGGGGTTTTGATGAGTTGTCATTGGTGTCTAATACAGAATACAACCTCTCCCCTATTTATAAGGTGCGAGAAATGATATTCCAAGGCAAAGACCTTAATAAAGATTTGTGTGGTGGTAAATCTGATTAACGATTTATCATTAGCAAGAGGTTCGGATTTAGTAATCAATGATCAAATAACTATCCGTCAGCCTACTATTGACGAAATCGCTGAAATAGGCGAAGTTAAATATTATTCTTTCTGTCAAAATTTTACTGCACATACGCTTGACGAAAATGTGATAGTTTATCTGGATAAATTAGGTATTGATTTTACTACTATCTCAGACTGGGAACTGTTTGTCGGTCTTGTATCAACCTACGATCAAGATATAGCAACTTTAATTTTTGGAAATCTCGATATAACCACTTTACAAGCCACCAATTTGGAAGATGGGAGTCTTTGTTTGCAGAATAAAGATGGCGTGGTTATTACCGAAGATATATATAATCAAGTGGTGAGAAACATTCGGAAAATGAATAATATGCCAGAACCACAATTTACCCGAATTATGGACGACCCTGTTCAAAAGAAAATGGCGATTGATGCAGCTAAAAGAAATGTACAGAGTACAATGAACAGAGCAAGATTTTATCCTATGCGGTCTGTATTATTGCCTGTTGTATCTTCTGTTATAGCTTATTGTCATTGGACTTTTGATGAAGTTTTGAACATGAAGATATTCAGATTTTGGGAAATTGTTAGTCGCATACAAGCACTTGATAACGCTAACCACTTATATACGGGGTTGTATAGTGGTTGCGTTTCGTTTAAAGACAACCCCTCGTTGAAGAAAGACCTTGATTGGATGCGAGCTTTGCACTAACAAGGTTCTTTTTATTTTAAAGAAAGGAATGAAAAAGATATGCCTAATGCTATGAATGTAAATACTTTTATACCCAAGCAGGCTAACAGAGCTATTCATACCAAGAATGATGGTACTGTAAACTGGTACACCAATCAGGTACAGGACTTCACAATCAAGGTTGACGGTAATGAGGTAACTAAGCAGGATGCTAATGGTAATACTATTGCTACTGTAACTAAGGGTAAGAGCTGTTCGGTAAGTTTTGCGACTCCTCTGTATGATCTCAACCTTGTTGCGGCGATGAATGGTACTACTAAGAAGATCGCTTCAAGCTCTGCAAAGTTGGATTGTCCTACTTTTGAGGAATTTGTAATGGGTTCAGACCAGACTACTGTTGTACTAAAGAATACGGCTATTGACGGCACTATCAGCGTAACTACACTTACTTCTGACGGTTCGGCAAATAAGATATTTAAGGTTGGTAGTGCTGTGTCGGCTGATACGGTTACATATACTGATGCTTCTAAAACCATTACCTTTAATACAGGTGCTGTTGATGAAGGCGAAACTGTACTTGTTAAGTATGATTATGAAACTGATGCTGCGGTAGGTATTACCACTTCGGCTAACGATTATCCTACTGCGGGTAGATTCTATGTTGAGTTTGAGGGCTTTACTGCTTGCGATCAGAGCACTAAGATATTTGCGTACTATCGTTTTCCTGCTGCGAAGATGCAGTCCTCGTATGAAACGAAGATCGACCTCGAGTCTACTATTACTATCAATATGGACTGTGCTGTTGAGTATTGCGATTCTGAAAAGGCGTTCTACTCGGTTGTTATTCCTACCGCAAAAACTGAGGAATAATCATGGGTGCAAACACGCGAACGTGTTGGATTTGTGGTAAAGAATATGAATACTGCCCGCATTGCAGACGGTATCAGACGTGGAAGAAACACTCTTGTTGTCCATCTCATTATCAGATTGAAATGATAATGAGTGGGTTTCGAGAAGGTGTGACCACGAAAGAAGAAGCCACAATTGAATTTGGTAATATTGGCATAACTGAAGATTATGATTTCTCTAATCTTTTACCTGCGGTAGCAAGAGATATTAAAGAGATAATAAAACCAGTTGAGCCAGTTAGCAAAACAAGAAAAGCAAATAAAAAAAGCAAATAAAAGAAAGGGGATAAACCATTGACAATCATTGATGGTTGTCCCCTATTTTTTTATTATCAACTATGGAGATGAAAAATGGCAGGTAGAACCAAATATAATGTCGATTCAGATATTGCAAAACGCACTTATAATGGAATAACTTTTGACTCAGTTTTAGAGATGAAATATTATCGTGATGTACTTTGCCCGCAGGTGGAAAGCGGTAACGTGGTTTCTTACGAATTGCAGAAGCCATATGAATTGCAACCGAAGTTTGAGCATAACGGTAAGGGAGTAAGGGCTATTACATACGTTGCTGATTTTGTGGTGAGATACAAAGATGGGCGAGAAGAAGTTGTAGATACTAAAGGTATGCCCGATACTGCCGCAAAACTAAAGCGCAAATTGTTTTGGTATCATTATCCAGACATCACATACAAATGGATAACTTATGTCAAGAAATTTGGTGGTTGGATTGATTATGATGAGTGTAAAAGGCTTAGAAGTGCAGAAAAGAGAAATAAAAAGAATAATGGAGGAATAAATCATTCAATAACATATTGACAAATGTGGACAAATGTGATATGATGTACTTATAAACAATAAAGGAGTATGTTATATGAGTAATTATAAACCACAGGAGTTTGCAGAAATGATAGGTGTGTCGGTTAAGACATTACAACGTTGGGATAAAGAAGGTAAGCTTAAAGCATATCGCACTCCAACAGATAGGCGTTATTATACTCACAAACAATATGTCGATTATATGGGTGATGGTAATAGTAAACACGGCAAAACGGTCATATATACAAGAGTATCTACTTCTAATCAAAAAGATGATTTACAAAATCAAGTCGAATTTTTAAAACAATATGCTAATGCAAAAGGGATTATTGTTGATGAAATCTTTGAAGATATAGGTAGTGGGTTAAATTACAATCGCAAGAAATGGAATAAACTTATTGAAGATTGTATGCTTGGATTAATAAAGACTGTTATTGTTGCTCATAAAGACAGATTTATACGCTTTGGATATGAATGGTTTGAACGTTTTCTTAAAACTAATGGTGTTGAAATTATTGTTGTTAATAATGAAAAAGCATCACCAGAGCAAGAATTGGTTAATGATTTAATATCCATTATACACGTTTTTAGCTGTCGTATATATGGTTTAAGAAAGTATAAAAAACAAATTAAGGGGGATGAAGAAATTGCTAAAGAGCTACAAAACAGAAATTAACCCAACGCCCGAGCAGAAACAAATAATAAATCGTACAATCGGCGTATGCAGATATGTTTATAATTTCTATCTTGCACACAACAAAGAAATATATAAAACTGAAAAACGTTTTGTATCTGGAATAGACTTTTCTAAATGGATTAACAATGAATTCATTCCCAACAATCCTGAATTCCACTGGATAAAAGAAGTTAGTAGTAAATCTGTTAAACAAAGTATTATGAACGCTGAAAAAGCTTTTAAGAACTTTTTTAAAGGAAAATCAAGATTTCCAAAGTTCAAGAAGAAAGCAAAATCAGATGTGAAAATGTATTTTGTAAAAACAGATGCTAAAACAATTATTCAATGTAAAAGACACAGAATTAAAATTCCTACTCTTGGTTGGGTAAGATTAAAAGAAAAAGGTTATATACCCACAAATTCAAATACACACATAATCAAAAGTGGAACTGTTTCTTCTAAAGCAGGAAGGTATTTCGTATCAGTTTTAGTAGAGCAAAAAGAAACAGTAAAGTCTGATTTAAATGATTTTGGTATGGGAGTTGATTTGGGTATAAAAGATTTTGCCATATGTTCAAGTGGTAAAATTTATAAGAATATTAACAAGAGTTCTCAAATAAGAAAGCTTGAAAAGAAACTTAAGAGAGAACAGCGTAGCTTATCGAGGAAATACGAAAGTTACAAGAAACTTAATAAAAATTTGAAAGGAGAAGCTACTCGACAAAATATCCAAAAGCAAAAGCTGAAAGTACAAAAGCTTCATCAAAGACTTGACAATATAAGAACAGACTATATCAATAAAGTAATATCTGAATTGGTGAAAACCAAACCAATGTGGATTAGTATCGAGGACTTAAATGTATCGGGTATGATGAAGAATAGACATCTCTCAAAAGCAATTGCACAGCAGAAATTCTTTGAGTTTAGAACAAAGTTACTTGCTAAGTGCAGCGTATATGGAATAGAGTTAAGAATTGTTGACCGTTTCTATCCTTCAAGCAAAACTTGTCATAATTGCGGTAGTGTTAAATCTGATCTTAAATTATCAGATAGGACATATCACTGCTGCGAGTGCGGTTATACAGAGGATAGAGATTATAATGCTAGTCTTAATTTAAGAGATTGTCAAACCTACAAGATAGCATAAACAAGCTAATGTAGGTATGTACCGTAGGCTATACGGGAATTTACGCCTGTGGACTATACAAGAACTTGTGAGTAGTCTTATGACAAAAGCATATAGGGTGAAGCAGGAATTTTCTCAATATGGGTGTATTTGTCCATATTTTGAGTAGCAGGAAACACCTAATGAAAAATAAAATCACTTTTGCTGAAATGAACGCGTTCATTAACTATGTTGTAGAGAATACTGTTAAATATGGTACTGCCTACAGAAAGGTACTTACTGATTATTGTGTTTGTCTGTATTACGGAGAAAAAGAATTTTCTTCCGATGATATAGCTGTACTGTATGATAATGGAGAATTAAATACCTCGGGAATAGACGTTAATCCCGAACAGTTTGGACTTATTCTTAACGCAATTTATGACGGCATTGAAACTGAAACAAGATACAAGGCTGCAAAAATGGTTATGAGCGAAGCCAACGAAGCGATTTCTACGCTTGCGAATACTATAAATATCGTGCTTTCAAGCACGTCAAAATTCGATCTTGATGAAGCGAATAAAGCAGTACAGACTCTTAATTCCATTAAGGGCGAAATGACAACTGATAAATTTGTGTCTGCTCTTGTTGATACTGGTGTGATTAAAGGTAGTGACAGCAGAGAGTCTGATATAAAGGTGGGTGAATGAAATGTTCACTCAAACTAAAGATTTTGTAATATCTACTGATATTTTATCACGAGATATACAGCATTTTGTGTATTTTGTTCAAGGCTTATCTTCGGCGGTTTATATAGTAGCGGATAGAATGGTAAATGCTAGGTCGATACTCGGTATTTTGAGTTTGGGACTTTGTAAGAACAGCAGAATAACTATTCATCTTCATAATGAGGAGGAACAGTTCGCAATTGAAGATATGAAATGTATTAGCGACTATCTGAGTGGTGAGTTCTGTGGAGGTTAATTCTTTAAAGGCACTTGAAGCAGAGTTATATAAACGAGTAGATAAAGCTTTGGAAAATGAGGTTGGAAAGTACGTCAAAGATGTTATGCAGACTGTAATTAAGCGTGATGTTTATGACGTATATACTCCAAAAATGTACCATAGACGAGGAGAATATGGCGGTTTAGCCGATCAAGAAAACATGAACACCATTGCAGAAGATGGCGTATTAACAGTTACTAATACAACTATGGCTTATCCTTATCTTGATATGGAACAAAATACATTTTCTCAAAATGTAGGACAGTTACTAGCTCCTATTATTGAGAGTGGCGATGGGTACGATTATACCAAATGGGCGTATTACGGTAGACCTAGACCGTTTATGCACAATACAGAAATTGAATTATCAAATAGCAAGTGGGCAATTGAAGCAATGCTTGCCGAAGGACTTATAAGACAAGGAATTGAGGTGGAGTAAGATGGCAGATGAATTGAGTATTAAGATACCCGTCAGACTTGATACAAGTAAAATCAAGAATGATGACATACCAAAAATCAACAAAGAAATTGCTGATAAAACCGATGTTAAGGTACAATTAGTTGGTTCACTTGATTTTAAAACAACACAAGCCAATATTAAAGCTCAGTTAGAGCAAATGAGTAAAAACCTCAGAATAAATATTGATGCGAACATCAACACTGCCACGGTAGTTGAGAACACTAAACGCGAACTTAAAGATATATATTCGAGTATTGGTAACATTCCTACTGTTGACACTTCAACCATGATGAGAAATCTGAAAAATGCGTTAGGTGTTGGCGGCAAGGATATAAAGGAAGCATATGAGTCATTAAAGCAGACGTTAGTATTAACGCCTAATGACGTTCAGAAAATTGAAGCTAGTTATACCAATCTTGCAGATACTATTCTTGACAATTTCAAAGTTGATCCAGATATAAACCATAGAAACTGGATAAATTTACAGAATGTCATTTATGAATGTGCAACTGCGTTTGATACGGTTAAGATTAAGAGTGATGATTCGGTAAATGCTATTAAAAATACTGGCAAAGCCATAGAAAATACAGCTAAAGGTGTTAAAGAAGCTAGTAATGAAATGAAAACCGCTATGGTTGACATTTCGAGGACTAATCTTTCAGTAGTAAAACGTGATGAAAATGATGGCGTAGGTACTATTAAAGCTAACTCGACTTCATTCTCTTCGTCTATTCCGTCTACAATTTCCGACAATAACGTTGATGTTGTCAATCAATTAAAAGAAGCATATCGCAGTTTGGGTGAAGTTTCTGCTACAACTAATTCAAAATTAGTGAATATTGGAGAAGGAACAGAAGAGAAAATTAAAGACATTACTATACAAGTAAAATCTGCGACTGGTGAAGTTGAAAAGTTCAAGTATGCTCTTAATGATATGAACGGTGATGGTTCGGAATTTGCTTATGTACTCCAAAATATCAACAAAGCTGATACTGGTGTTAAAAATCTTACTGATAGTATTGCAAAGGCTAGGCAGAAAGCCATTGAAGATTTCACAGCATTTAATAGTCGGACAAAAGGACTGTTTAAAAATGACGAAGCGTATAAAAATGCTGAAACCGCCGCTGGGTCGATTGTTGATATAAACTCATTAAATGAGTTTATTGATAAATTTTCTAAGTTAAAAGCGCTGTCTAACGAAGTTTCTCAAAAGTTAACTTCTGGAATGAAATCGCTCAATCCTTTTGAAAATATGAATATTGACATTGAGAACTTCGATAATACAATTAAGAATATTGAGTTACAAGCAAAACGAGTTCAGAATATTCCTGAAGAATTAGCGAAGAAAATATCAACTTTAAGAACTCAACTTGATAAGTTCAAAGAAACAAACGCCAGCAATGCCGACATGGGCAAAAAGGCAGATGAGTATCGGGCTTTAGCGCAGAATATCGCCAAAGTTAAATCAGAATTAACAACCGCTTCTAGGGAGTCGGCTAATTTCATGGCTGACAAACGCTCTGAGGAAAATATCAAACGTACTAGAGATAATATTGAAAAGTTAATCAGTACGATTACTACTTATCAGAACGCAAACACTAAAGCAATGAAGTCTGGCTCATATAAACGGCAGACCGATGAAATGATTGATGCTTTGAAGCGTTTGCAAAGTCAAACGAATTTAACCGATAAGGAAATTCAAAGTGCATTTCAGAGTATAAATCGTTCGTTTGCCAATAGTAAGGCTGAAATCAAAGCTGCTGGACTTGAAGGACAAACGTTCTTTGAAATGCTTAAAGAAAAAGTAGCTAAATTCAGTGGTTGGATGAGTTTAACTACTGTAATAAGTACATTAGCGGGTACATTTAGGGATGCTGTTGAGGAGTTAAAAGAGGTAGATACCATTTTAACCGAAGTATCAAAGACTTCTGATTTAACAGATTCTCAGCTTAAAGACCTTGGAGATACGGCTTACAATGTAGCAAATAAGTATGGTGCTACTGCAACAGGTTATTTAACTGGTGTACAGGAAATGTACCGAGCTGGTAAGGAAAACGCAGATCAGCTTGCAGAAATCAGTTTGCTTGCTCAGACTGCGGGTGATTTGACAGCAGACGTTGCTAATGACTATATTCTTGCTACTGATGCGGCTTATGATTTTAAAGGTAACGCAGAAGAATTGACAAAAGTTCTTGACGGACAGAATCAGGTAACAAATTTAAATGCCGTATCAATGAACGATTTGGCGGCGGCTACAAGTGAAGCTGCTTCTATGGCTGCTCAATCTGGTGTACAGATAGATCAGCTTACAGCACTTATTGCGACAGCAACTTCCAGAACAAGAGAGTCTGGAGATGAAACAGGTAACGCTATTAAATCGTTATTTGTTAATCTACAAGATACTACAAACAAACAGATTGTCAAGACTTTTGAACAAGCTGGCATATCAATGACTGAGTTTGTAGATGGAAGTGAACAACTTAAAACACCAATCGAATTGCTTAAAGAACTTTCTGAGGTTTACAATGCTGCTCCGGAGGGTTCTACACTAAAAGCGAACATTCTTAGTGATATTGGCGGAAAATACCGCGCTAATACATTGGCGGCGATACTCAGTGGTTGGTCTGATTATGAGAAAATTCTTACCGACTATGCAAATGGTTCTGGTTCAGCAATGCGAGAAGCTGAAAAGACTGCTAATAGTTGGGAGGGTCAGCTTAACAAGTTAAGCAACTCGTGGACTAATTTAGTTAAGAATGTAGTTGATAGTGATGTCATAGAAAAAGGAATAGGTTTAGCAAGTTCTGGTGTAGACGTATTAGATGATTTAATTGATAAATTAGGTGTAATGCCTACTCTGATTACGGCTGTAACAGGTGCTATGTCATTCACAGCAAACAAGGGTGGAAACGAATTGATGTTTCTCAGAATATGCCCTTCCTTGATTATAATAACGAGTTGGAAACAATGAGGGTCAAGGCATTTAGGTGTTTAATACATATGTATATTTTTGCCTATTGTAAGCAACAACCGAAATTGGTGTGCGTAAGAAACACATAACTATTGACAATATAGTTCGGGGTAATCTATAATATTGATTACTAAATTTATGTTGAGAAATATAAATGGCTATGGGGCAATTCCCATAGGTATAGTAACAAGATCAATATTAGAAAGTCCGCAGCGAAGCTTCTTTTTAAAGAAGAACGTTCACAGAGCATAATGGGAATTTGGATTGAATAAATTCAAAATGGTGTGCTCGGGTCAACAATGAAGCGTGACGTTGGAATTGTCAGCATGAATTATCCATGCTTTCACGCATTGTGACGGCGATTCAGCCGTGGTAATAGAATATGCTAATATATTTGCAACAAATTGTTCACAGCAATTTTACAATTACTATTTCATAACAAATGTGTTATTTGGTAATTATTAGGGTTGACAAATAGTTCAGCAATTGATATAATAATAAAAGAAAGAGTAACACCGCTGACCTCAGTATCACTCTTCTATCTTAGCAAAGGAAACTATTAGGCGAAAGCCTCAGTTTTATATTACATTTTTTTGATATGTAACTCGACTATGGCCGTAGGCGAGTTACTTCTTTTTTATTTCCACAATGATTGCGTAAATAAAAACTAAACAAATGACTAATATTGCTATATCCATCTGCAACCCCTCCTTGAAATCAAGATTCCAATTCGGTGGTAAAGTAATGTTCAACCTCCCTCTCACCAAATTGGTGTTTGATGTTCAGAGGTCTATCGCCTATATCGTCTAAATGGGGAAAAAACGAGGTTTCCTTGCCGATGTATATATTATACAACATTATTTCAGTGTTGTCAACAAAAAGAGGTTAATTTTTCTTGTAAATTATCGCAAAAATTTTCATTTAAAAAGGAGGTGTATAGCATGATGGAGATTGATATAGGTACTTATTTTGCATAAGTAAGAATTTCATGAAAATAACACTTGACAAAACATAGAAAACGGGTTATAATATAAGTGGGCGTAATACCCAATTAACTACACGTTTGTGTATGTGAGTTGAAATATATTGGTATTTCGTTAGATGTCAAAAGAAAAGACGGAGAGAAAATCTCCGTCTTTTTGTTATGCCTAAATTAGAATTTGCTATCGCAGTTGTTGCATTTGCAGGTATCGTAGCAATGAACAGCAAGAAGAGAATGGACAGAAGATAAGGGTAACGAATATAGACAGAGGAATGATTTAGCATGTGCAGACACAGAGGTATTTGCAGAGTAATAA